>JGI24712J26585_10000403_pt1 | contig 37091 bp, 29 predicted proteins | sample BioPla3DNA2_FD_26585 | JGI IMG/M metagenome (IMG submission 26585)
TTAGATTTAATTGTTGATTAAGTAAAGAAGATATTTATACTAAATGTAAGAAAATTTTAAAAGAATATGTTAAAAATTTTTAGCTATTCCGTTCTAGACCCTAAAGAATATAAGTGAAGTTGTAGAAACTAAAGATCAAACTAAAATCAAGGAAATTAAGGAAAAAGTTAAATTATCTTGATTTAATTCTATTTTTGCAGTATCTTCCATCGAAATGGCAAAACTATATTACACAGAATTTCAAAAACAAATGACCCAAGTGTCAGATATAAAAAAATTAAAAGTAGCTACTATTTTTAGCTATACAGCCAATGAAGAAGAGCCAGATGGAACAATTGATGAAAATGTAGAAGATACTACAGGGCTCGATGAAAGCTCAAGAGATTTCTTAGAAAACGCTATCAAAGACTATAATCTAATGTTTGGAACTTCTTATGATACCTCCTCCGATAAATTTCAAAACTATTATAAAGATGTTAGTCTAAGAGTAAAAAATAAAGAGATTTTATTTATTTTAATTGCGTTTATATTGTTGATATTATTTTTGATAGTCTAAATCTCTTGATTTTTGATGATAATAAATTTATATTACATTTGTTTATTTTACATATTAATTTTTAAAAAAATGGAAATGGAAGCAATGTTGACTACTCAAGATGTTTTACCTGCTGTTATTTGAGGAAGTTTATTGACAATAATTATTTTACTGGCTATATGGGAAATGATATGGAAAGGTATAGCTTTGTGGCATGCTGGAAATAAAAAACAATTAACATGGTTTATCTTTATATTTATTTTTAATACTGCGGGTATACTTCCGATTATATATTTGATACTAAATAGAAAAAAGAAAGGTAAATAGAAACAAAAATATTTTAAATTAAATTATTGTCTAACTAAAACAAAAAAGGAGGTTATTATGAGAAAAGCCAATGCTCAAAAGAGGGCAAAAAGGTCTGAGAGAAAGACAAGCTATGCTTATGGAATCTCAATTTGAACGCAAAAAGTTTACTGCTGAAGATGTGATGATTAGACCTATATTTTTATATCTTGAAGATGATATAGAAACAATACTTGAAAAACTTCAATCAGAAGAAATTAATTATTGTGTAGTTGTAGATGAAGAAGCCCCCTTTTTATTTTAATTTAATTTTTTTTAGAAAAAGAAATGGAAATACTATATCATATAAATATAAACTAAACAATTTATTTAATATAAAATCAGAATATGGCGCAATTACCTAAAATCATAGATAACAATAGAAGAAGTATGCACGACACAATAAGTGATATTCTTCCACAATTTGATGAAATTTCTATAGCAACTGGTTATCGAGATTTGGATTGAACAGCATTACTTATAGATAATTTATTAAAATACAAAAAAATTCGTCTACTGATAGGTAGAGAGCCATTAATTCCTAGACATGCATTACAACATCCAGAATCTGATTTTCCTGACAAAGATATTTTTTATGATTTAGAAAATATTTGATTTAAACAACACTACAAAGAAACAATACAAAAAATAAAAGATCTAATAGATAAATGAATTTTAGAAGTAAAGGTTTATACAAATTCATTTTTACATGCAAAATGTTATATATTTGGCGATTATAGCTGTTCTGAAGCTATATGAATAATATGATCATCTAATTTTACAAGGGCTTGATTAACTGCAAATACAGAATTAAATTCTTTAGAATCAGATCATCGTATAGTTACATTCCAACCACAAAATGAAACACAAGAAGTTTGACATTTATATCGATTTGACCAATTTTGGAACAGTGAAAATAGTAAAAATCGAAATTGAGAATTTGTTGAATTGCTTTCAAAATCTCCAGCATGAGATGAGCTATTTTCACCTTATGAAATGTATATTAAAACACTTTATGAAATGTACAAAGAAGAATTGGTTTCTTCAACTGAAATAAGTGAAGAAAACAAAGAAAGACTTATGCCATACCAAGTAAAAAATGTTAATAATTTAATAAGAAAATTAGAAAAAAACAAGGTAGCAATGTTAGCTGATTCTGTTTGACTTTGAAAAACAGCTTCTGCCATAGAAGTGATTAAACAATATAAAAATCCTAAAGACAAAAATAGAGGAAGAAGAGTTGAGGTAATTGTTCCTAGTTCTCTTGAAAATCAATGGCACATAGAAATGGCAAAATTTTGACTAGCTGATGAATTTATACCAGTGACACCATTTCATAATGAAGATCGTTTGCATCAAAGACAAAAAATAGATCAATATGCTCCAGTAAATTTATTCGTAATTGATGAATCTCACAATCTTAGAAATACAAACAGTAAAAGATACGATTGGGTATATAAACGAATAGAGAAAAACCCAGATTCTCATGTTCTTCTACTCACAGCAACACCAATAAACAATCAATTAAGTGATTTAACTGGTCAAATTTTATTGGCAGCAAAATGAAATCCTAATATAGCAAAAGTAGTTTATGAAACAGCTAACAAGAAAGGAATCAAAATAGATAATTTTGAACAAGCTCTAAAAGATATAGAATCATCTATAAGAAGGTCTATTTCAAAAAAAGAAGATGTTTTGAATAATTATGAAAGATTAAAGAGAGTTATTAGAGAAATAATTGGAAAATTTATTGTAAGGAATACTAGGAACTGAGTAGTTAAAGATCCAAATTTTAAATGAAAATTCCCAAAAGCAATTCCTCAAAATGCAAATTATGAATTTGATAATTGATTAGTTGAAAAGGTTTTGGAAGTAGCTTCATGATTAGAAAATAGTGAACAATTATTATGGTTTAATACGAGCGAATATACAGATCCAGATAGAATAAAAAGGACACTTCATCCTTTGGACGAAATCAATGAAATTTCACAATTGGATGACAAATCAATAGATGAAAAATCTCCAGTATTTTTTGTATATCAATTAATCTTATTATTATGATTTCTTCCATATAGACGAAAAATGTATGAAGAGAAATTTTATAATAAAACATATCAAGAAATTTTCTGACTTAAATTAGATAAAAACGAACAATCACAGATATTAAGCCAATTGAGTATATACTGAATGCTTAGAGTTTCTTATCTAAAAAGATTAGAATCTTCTGTTTATGCAATACATAAAAGTATAAATAAATATCAAAATCTTTTGTTAAAACTCAAAGAAGCAATAATAGATAAAAATCAAATAATTAGTTTCAAAAAATTAGATCTTGCGTTGGATTACTTAAATTGAGAAAGTTTGAACGATGAAGCACTAGATTTGGTTAATCCTTATAACATCCCCGATTGATTTAAGAAAGAAGAATTATTGAGAGATATAGAAAGAGATATTAATTTGACTAAAGCAATATTACAACAACTACATATACTAAATCAGGATGATTCAAAAATTAAAGCATTAGCCAAAACAATAAACAATATTCAAGAAAAAAACATAAATAATTGAAAAGTATTGATTTTTAGTTTTTTCAGCGATACAATAGATTATCTTAAAGATAATATTTGAGATTTATGTACTTATATGAACGAAGAAAATACAGCATTTTGATCATGAAAAAATAAATCAGATGTTGGTAATTATGCAGATAGATTTGCACCAAAATCAAAAGGATATGAATTGAAAAGTGGTGAAAAAGAAATACAATTTTTGTTTGCAACAGATGTATTATCTGAATGACAAAACCTACAAGATTCTGGAATTATAATAAATTATGATCTACATCGAAATCCTGTAAGAATGATACAAAGGAATGGTCGTATAAATAGATTATGAAGCCAATTTGATAATGTATATATCTACAATATGTTTCCTGAAAATCAACTTGATCATTATTTATGACTAGTAAAAAGATTAGAAAACAAAATAGAAATGATCAATTTTTGTATATGACTTGATCAACCAGTATTAAACGATAATTATGAGGCTGTAGAATTTGTAGATGATATCAAGAAACTCTATACACAACCATCATCAGACATAATTGACGAATTAGAAGAAAAAACAGATTTATTGAGTACAGAAGATTGATTTTTGCAAGATTTGAGAAGTTTTGACGAAACAGCTAGTGATGAAGAAAAAGAGAAAATATACAATAAGATACCAATGTGAAAACGATGATCACAACCAAATATTACATTACCTAAAAATATAAATAATAGGTATGATGTAGTCATAAGTAGCAAGTTATATATGAAATGAAAAAATAAAAAACCTATTGATACATGATTGTTGATGTTTTCATCTGTAGATCGCACCTGATCACAGTTTAAAAGGATTGAGCCATTAATAGCATTACAACTTATAAAATGCGAAAAAAATACTCAATGAATTACAAATCAAGAAGCAATAAATAAAAACATAAACTGTGAAAAAATAGATGAAATAGCTCCAAAAATGTTATTGGAAAAACATCAATATGAAGCGAACGAAACAACAGTTAGGGACCTGAAACCTACTGAACAAAAGTTTCTAGAAGAATTAGTGTGATTATGATACAACAAAGATGATCGATTCCCTATTAAAGAAGCTTTTTTGAAATTAAGTAATTCAATTAGACAAAAAGAACTATCAAAGCTATACAACAAAGCAAAAGCTGATATTCATAATGTAGATTTAATTAAAAAACTTGTATCTTACAGTAAAGAATCTTTGGACATACAAAATACCAATTGAAAAAATAACTGAGAAATATCAGAGATTAAACCAATGCTATATTATGTTTGATTTAATAAATAATATAAACAAATTATGATTCATCCAAAAATTGAAAAATTATCAGATCAATTAGTTGTTTTGGAAAAAAATAAACAATTTGATGATGCAGAAACCGTTGCAAAAACAATTGTAAGTTTTTTTTCTGATAATAAATTAGATATTAGACCTTTTAGAAGTTCTCAATTCAAAGAAAAAACAAAGAATCGATTTTTCCCTAAACCATGACATTGAGAAGATCTTCCTTGTACTTTAGAGATAATATGAGCCAATGCTCCTATTGATTTTAAACTTTTTTGGACGAAGAAAGTAAGTAAGCAAATAATTGCTGGAATCACAAATTTTAGTCCAAACTTTGAAGATAGTCCAATACACGAAGATTGTAATCTGTGAATAGATATAATAGTTCCAAACAGTACAGATAGAGTTATATTAGTTTTGTCAGATAAATATATATTGAGAACTTTGGAATTACATGGAAAACTTACAGCTACGCAACTTGAAATTTTGCACAAGCGGATTCAAGATTTTGATTTTTCAAACAAAACACTATTACACCAAACACTCTGGAATAGTTTCAATATCAAGGTTATCAATAATAAATTTTATGAGTCAATAAGTCGCACATTTGTAAATTTAGTACAACATCTAGAACATCAATGACTAGATGGTCATGAATCAAGACAATTTACAAATAGATTGATTGGTAGGGTTGTGTTTTGTTGGTTTCTCAAAAAGAAAAATATCATTTCAGAAAAGTTTGATTATTTTAACATAAAAGAAGATAATTCTACTGAATATTACAACAAAGTTTTGAGTAAATTGTTTTTTTATACCCTCAATGCTCCAGTAGAAGAAAGAACTCATTCGATCAGAAATATATGAAAAGACATAGAAACCCCTTATTTAAACTGATGATTATTTGAAAAAAGATGATATGATCATAAGGATGAAATTACATTCCCAGCAAGATTTTTCCATGATTTCTTTGAATTTCTCAATGAATACAATTTCACAACAGATGAAAGTACAAGCACATACCAACAAGTGGCAGTAGATCCAGAAATGCTTGGTAGAATATTTGAAAATCTACTTGCAGAACAAAACACAGAAACAGGAGAACAGGCTCGTAAAGCAAAATGAGCATTTTATACTCCAAGAGAAATCGTTGATTATATGTGTAAAGAATGACTTAAAACTCATTTATCACAGAAACTATCTGAACAAAACACTCCAGAAAACGATATAGAAAAGATTATAGATCAATTGTTTGTAAAATCCGATTCTGAATATGCTCTAAACAGTAAAGGGGCTTCTTATGATACTATACAGATGAAATACAGATGAAATATTATAGGAATTTTGGACAATTTGACAGTAATTGATCCTGCTTGTTGATCAGGAGCTTTCCCTATGTGAATGCTTCAAACGATATTAAGATGTTATGAAAGAGTTTTGCCTGAAACTAAATTTGATCCAGCAGAAGCAAAAAAGAAAATCATTGAAAACAGTCTTTTTGGTGTGGATATAGAGCCAATGGCAGTTGAAATATCAAGACTTAGAGCTTGGCTTTCTATAGTTGTTGATGAAATAAATGAACACAAAGTAGAACCATTGCCAAACTTAGACTTCAAATTTATCTGTGCAAATAGTTTAATTTGATTAAATAAATGAAAGCAACAAATGAGTTTATGAGAAGATGAAAAATTAAAAGAGAAATTAAAAGAACTCAGACATAAATATTATAGAGCAAGAACTCCAAAATCAAAAAACGAAATTAAAAACGAGTATTTACAGCTATTAAATCAATGATTATTTGAAGATTCTCCCAATACAAAACTACTTAAAAGCTTCAATGTTTTTGATTTAAATAAACCTGCATGATTTTTTGATCAAGACTATATGTTTGGAGAAGATTGATTTGATATGATCATATGAAATCCACCATATGTAAGTACAAAATGAACTTGAGATAAAATTAAAAAAGAACTAGAAACTGAATTTTGATTTGCAGATGATCTTTATTCACATTTTTATTTCAAAGGATTAGAAATTTGTAATCCAAAATGAGTTTTGACATACATTACAAGCAAGACTTACTGGACTATTCAAACTAAAAAAAATCTTCGCGAACTACTTCTTTCTCATAATTTAATAGAAATTTATGATACTCAAAATCCTTTTGAAAGTGCTATGGTAGACACTTGTATTGCTCTAGTACAAAAAGATACAGAACAAAAATTACCAATTAAATTTCTGATAAGCAATGTAGATAAAGATGGAAATTATCTAGAACCAGAAAAACATCTGGTAGAAAAAAGTATTTATGAAAAAGCTGTAAATAAAGTAATATTCAAACCAAACAAAGAAAATATTGAAATTTATGATAAATATAATGCTAAAGTAAAAAATCTATTGGAAAATTATCGATCAATGATAAATACAAGCAAAAATATAACAAAAAATCAAGAAAAGCTAAATCAAATAAGAGAAAATCTACAACCTTGAGATATAACTTTATTATGAATAATAACTGATTGATGACAAGGATTGGCTACTGCTAATAATTGAAGATATGTTTGATTGTTATCATGAACAAAAGAGGCTCAGAATGCAAAAATCAATCGTAAAAAGAAATATATAGAATTCACACAAAAAAGAAAAATCAATCCTATAGATATAGATACACTCTCTGAAAAAGAACTGAGAAAATATTTTGACGATTTGAAAGAACAATATGGTAGAGATATTTTCTGACAAGGATTTTTGTATCGTATAATAAACCCAAGCGAAATAAAAGATGTATCAAAAATTACACAAGAAGAAAAAGAAAATTGATTAACTTGATCTCAAACATTTGTACCTTACGATAAGTGAGATAAAGACGGTAATCGTCGATATTTAAGAACTCCTTATTATATTGATTGGAGTATAGAAAATGTTGCTTTTCTTAAACAAGATCCAAAAGCAAGATATCAATGATATACTTTTTATTTCAGAGCGGGATTTTGTTGGATTTTAACCTTAAATGAACAAAGTGAATATCAAAAGGCAAGATTTAGGGAAGCTGGAGTATTCGATGTAAATGCAATGACTCTTTTTTCTTTAAATAAAATAATTTCAGAAAAATATCTTGTTTGTTTGATTAATTCATATTTAGTTTTTCAATACAAAAGAAATTTTATTAATTGATCTTCTGCTTTTCAAATTAATGATGCTCGTCAATTACCTATAATAGTCCCAACTCAAGAACAATTATTAAATTTTGAAAATATTTTTGATCGTGCATATGAAGTTAAAATAAAACAATTTGATTGAAATATATCACAAGAAGAAGCAAATCAAAAATTAGATGAGATACAGAAAGAATTAGATGAAAAAGTTTATAAGTTATATGGAATTGATATGTAATTTTACTTACAAATAAGGTTATGGAAAGTAATTTTTATGTTAAATATAATTCAAACAATGCTTATTCAATAGCTTGACTATGACAATCTTTGATTGGATTAGAAAAAAACATACAATCAGCTATTAAAATGTATTGAATAGATTCAACTGTAGATCTAAAGATTAAAAAAGTATCAGAGTGATCTATTATTTTTGATATAATGGTCAATCTTTTGGCAAACAATTACATTGAAGTTTTCAATAATTTACTAGATCCTTTTCTAAAATTTCTTTTGGTCGCCGACAGAAATACATACAATACTATCGTTCAAAGTATGTCAGAAAATGCTTTGTCTTGATACAATTCACTAGAAGAATTTTTTGCATCTCATCCAATGGCTTATGATGGTACAAAATTAATAGCTAATGGAATAATAGGATTTTTTATCGCATCACAGGCAATCAACTGATTAGAAATAAATATAAATGCACCACTAATTAACTTATGAACTAATATTACAATCACAAGCGAACAAGCAAAATATATCAAAAAAGAAATAGAAAAATGAAGTTTCGATCAGTTATTGCTACCAATCACTGAAGATAATATAGAAAAAATTGAATTCTGAATTGAAGAAAATGAAAACAGAGTTCCAGAATTTGAAATAAATGATCAAAATTTTGAAAATTATATGTGAGATTGAAAAGAAATTTTAGCAGATTTTGAAAATTGAGAAGAATACACACTAACAGGTAAAATTACATCTATGCAAGTAAATAGATGAGAATCTATGAACTACCATATAGAAAAAGATTGAAAAGAATATAATCTTGTTTTATTGCCTCAAGATTGAGATAATGTCGATAATTACAAAATGTATTTTAATCAAGATATCGTTATTAGAGCAGAGGTTGTAAGAACTTCACTATATAAAAAACCAAAAATAGTATTAAAACAACTCCAAAATGCTACTGTACCTCTCGGACTATAATTATTTTAATTTTTTTTAATTTAATTTAGGGGCTTCTTCATCTTTAAAAATAAGGAAAATCCAAGTTGGGAATACATACCCTCACCCGGAATAAATCCGTGGTCGGTCATCTAACTCGCACTATCTGACACACAAAGTACGTCAGACGAGTGCGATACGTTGTCGGACATGTGATTATATCTTTAAAGTTTTTATATTTGTAATATATATTTAAAATGTCTCAAAAAAAACAAAGAGTATTATGACGAATTTTTTGATTATCTTTAATTTGGATTTGAATCTTATGGTTCATTGTATCATTAGTTTTTTGGATTATTGGCGCTTCAAGTTGATGAGTTTTAACAGAACCATCTTTATTGCTAGTTATAAAAAGTTTCATAAATCGATTATTATGATTACTATCGCTACTATCATTAGTAGTGTGAACTCCTTTGTGAATAGTTCGATTAGTTAGATCTTATAAAAAACAAGATTATGATTCTAAAATAAACATAAAATCTAATGAAATTGATAATATTTATAATTCAGATTTTGATTTTGATATTTCAAAACTTTCACAAGATGATATTAAAAATATCAAAAATCATGGGTTCAAAAAAGAATTTTCATCATGATTATCAATATTTCTGAACATTATAACATTATGAATATTCTGATTTTTCTATTACGGATTTAAACATGATTGTTTACCAAAAATAAAAGAAAATGATTTTTGATCTTGAAAAGCAATCTGATTTATGTTTATTCCATTTTTTAATATATATTGGCGTTTTGTATTCCGATTGAAATTAACTAATAGAATAAATTTACAATATAAAGTAAGGAATAAAAAAACACCAATTTCAAAATGATTAGTAATTACAACATTAATACTAAATTTTATTCCTTATGTGAATTTTATTTCAGTATTTATTCTTCATTCAATCGTAATATACCAAATCCAAACTTCAATAAATAAGTTAACAAAAGAATAGTTTTTTTGAGAAAGATATAATCACACGAATCCGACAACAGACTCTACAATACATCTAACGACATATGGCTAGAGTCAAACGTTGTTTATCATATCCCTAATAACTAAAAAGTCCTTTCTGAAAGAAATTTGGAGGGGATTTTTTTTAATTTTTAAAAAATATCACAAAATTTGTTTATAAATTTTGTATTTCAAAATTTGCAAAAATAAATTTTCTAGTTATAATTAGACTGTATTTTATAATATACTAATCAAAAAACCACAATGAAATTACAGTAAAAACTTACGAAAATGCAGTTGATAAATATGTAAACTTAACAACGAGTGTTGTGAAATGAGAATTTAAAGACTGGATAGATAAAGCTTTGTCTTATGTTTCAAAGGAATCAAAAATTCTTGAAATATGAACTTGATGAGGTAGAGATTCGGATTATATTGAAAGTTTATGATATTGTATACAAAGATCTGATTATCCAGATTCTTTCATTGAATATAACAAGAAAAGATGAAAAGAAATAATAAAATTGGATATATTGAATATTGATTTGATAGAAAAATATGATTTGGTTTTTGCTAATGCAGTTTTGTTACACTTCAAGAAAAGCCAAGTAAAAAAGATATTATCGAATGTTCGTTGAATTTTAAATGAATGATGATTTTTTGTTTTTAGTCTAAAAAAATGATATTGAGAAGAATTTAATGATGCAAAAGTTGATTGACCAAGATTTTTTAAATATTGGCAAAATGAAGAAATAATGAATATTTTAAATTCTTCATGATTTGAAGCAAAATATCTTGAAAATGCAGATTGAAACAAGTGGATTCATATAATTTGTCAAAAATCATCAATAAAATACAATAAACTTGTTAGGGATTTTATTCCAGAAATAATGAAAAAACAGTGAAAAGTCTTTGATATACATACTGCTGATAACGACGAATACCAAAAGAAACTTTGAGAAAAGCTTTTGGAAGAAGTAGAAGAATTCAATAATGCCGAAAATGAAAAAATACGTAGAGGATGTTTTTAAGAAAAAAGTTATACTACTTCCTATGAGTAAACGACGAATATAAAATTCCTTAAATAAAAAACACTTACTATTGATAAATACACAACTCTCTACTTACACAAAAAACCTTTACAAAAAAAACTCCGATAATTCGGAGTTTTTTATTATACTTAGAGACAATTATTCCAATTCATCTATTCCACAAGTTTCATCATCTTCATCGCAGTCAAGTTCACATTCTCCATTTTTGTAAGAATCTATTTCTTGACTAGCACAAGCTGAACAAGCATTTCCATAAGTTACACCATTATCTCCACAAACTGGGAAATATTCCAAAGTACAAACTTCAGCTGATTTTTGTTCTTCTGTACACTGAATATACTCAGAATCTTTTGAACATCCAGCAAACAAAACAGTAAACAAAGCCAATACTGGCAACACAAACAACAATCTTTTCATAAGAATTAAATTAATATATAAAAAATTAATGATTGAGTGTATAACTAAATACTACCCTTTTGCAAGGAAATTTCTATTTTTTTATGAAAGTCTTTTTTTTAAATTTTCTATCATATCTTGTGACATAGCATCCAAGTCATAATCAGCTTTCCAACCCCGATCTTTTTGTGCAGATGAGTCATCTATAGATGCTGGTCGAGAATTGGCAATATTTTGTCTAAAATCTGGAGCATAACTACATTTTAATTCTGGAATATATTTACGAACATTTTCTTCCAAATCTTTAGCAGAAAAAGAGAAAGCTGTCAAATTATAACTCGTATGAATCTTAATTTTTTCTGGTTCTGCTTGCATGATATCTATTGTTGCTTTGATAGCATCAGGCATATACATCATCGGTAATACTGTTTGTTCATTTACAAAAAACTCATATTCACCTTTTTGTATAGCATCATAATAAATCGCTACAGCATAATCAGTTGTTCATCCTCATGGAAGAGTTTTTCGACTAACAATTCATGGATATCTCAAACTTCTAGTATCCAATCCATACTTTTGATGATAATACTGACACAACAACTCCCCTGCTACCTTGGTAACTCCATACATTGTAGTAGGATCCATTGGAGTATATTGAGGAGTGTTTATCCTAGGAGTATTTGGTCAGAATGCTGCAATGGAACTTGGCCAGAAAAATCTTTTTATTTTGTATTCTACAGCCAAATCCAACATATCTTTTAGTCCTCACATATTTACATCCCATGCTAAATTTGGATTTTGCTCTCCTGTAGCTGAAAGCAAACTTACTAAATGATAAATTGTATCTATTTCATACTTTTCAATTATATCTCTTATTTTTTGTATGTCCTTGATATCTGCTGTTTCAAATGGTCATGAATTCAACAACTCATCAGAAGGTTTTGTTCTATTTCCTAAAGCCACAACATTGTCTCATCAATAAATTTTTCTCAACTCTAATACCAATTCTGATCAAATTTGTCATGTAGATCAGGTTACTAAGATTTTTGCCATGATATTGTTTTAAATAATAAAATACAAAAATTACAAATACAAAAAACCAAATAATTTTTTAACTTAAAATAAATACAAATAAAATAAAAATAACTAAATTCATTCCATTTTCAACAAGAAAAGATAAGAAGTTGAAAAACTTAATAAATTTCCTCCCCTATTTTTTGCTTTTTTAAAAAAAACAATTATAATATAATTGTGGATATAAAAAATTTAACAATTATATTGCAGTTTCCCACAAACCGTCGTAATAATTTGACCAGGATATTGAGTATCAAAACGATGGTAGTAAAATTTGTTTTCCTACAATATCCATAAAATATTATTTTTATCAACAACACCTTTAAGGAATGAAACAACTAGATGTAAAATGATTTATCCAAGAAAATATTACTCCATATCATGGAGATGCCTCTTTTTTAGTATGACCAACAAAAAAAACCCAAGAATTACGAAAAAAATGTAAAATCGCGTTAAAAAAAGAAAGAGATAATAATTGATGTAAAAGTATAGACACCGAAACTATATCAACTATCACTAGCCATAAACCATGATACATAGACCAAAAAAACGAAGTGATAGTTTGACTTCAAACAGACGAAGTTTTGAAAAGGGCGATGAAACCATTTGGGGGTATCAGAATCGTAGAAAGAGCGATCAAAGAAAGATGATTGGAAATGTCCGACAGAGTAAAAGATATTTTTCATTATGCAAAAAACCACAACGATGCAGTATTTAGTGCTTATGATGAAGAAATAAGGCAATTTAGAAGCAAACATATTATCACCTGATTGCCTGATAACTACGCAAGATGAAGAATTATTTGAGATTATAGAAGATTAGCTCTGTATGGTATTGATGCTTTGTTAGAAAATAAAGAATGGGAAAAATCCAACATTACATGAGATATGACTGACGAAAAAGTAAGACTTAGAGAAGAAATATCACAACAAATCCAAGCTTTGAAAGATATAAAAACAATGGCTGATAGCTACGGTTTTGATATATCAAAACCAGCAACAAATGCAAAGGAAGCAGTACAATGGCTATATTTTGCATATCTAGCAGCTATCAAAGAACAAGATGGAGCCGCTATGTCACTTGGAAATGTATCAAGTTTCTTAGATATCTATATAGAAAAAGATCTAAAAGAATGAAAAATCACAGAAAATGAAGCACAAGAACTTATAGACCAATTTGTAATGAAACTTAGAATGGTTAGACATCTTAGACCAGCATCTTATGACGAAATTTTTGGTGGAGATCCTACTTGGGTAACAGAATCTATATGATGACAATTTATAGACTGAAGAACAAAAGTTACCAAAACTTCGTTCAGATTCTTGCAGACATTGTATAATTTATGAGCATCTCCNGANCCAAATCTAACANTACTTTGGTCAAAAGATTTNCCAGAAAATTTCAAAAAATTCTGTGCAAAAGTATCAATAGATACTTCTTCTATACAATATGAAAACGANGATTTGATGGTTTGTACTCGTGGTTCTGATGATTATGGTATTGCTTGCTGTGTATCATATCAAGAACTATGAAAAAGAATTCAACATTTTGGTGCTAGGGCAAATTTGGTAAAAGGATTACTTTTAGCCATCAATGAATGAAAAGAAGAAGAGTGATGAGAAAAAGTTTTGGACCTCAAAAAGCTTAGCAACTGAGAACTAAAATACGAAGAAGTTTGGGAAAACTTCAAAATAGCAATGGACGAAATCGCTAGAGTTTATGCAAAGTCTATGTACATCATACACTATATGCATGACAAATATTATTACGAAAGAGCCCAAATGGCATTTATAGATGCTGATTATGGAGTAGATATTGCTTATGGGATTGCAGGAATATCTATTATAGCAGATTCGCTTTCCGCTATAAAATATGCAAAAGTAACTCCAATCAGAAATAAACAATGAGTAGCTACAGATTACAAAATAGAATGAGATTTCCCAAAATTTGGAAATGATAATGATAAAGTAGATTCAATAGCACAAGAAGTAGTTGAATATTTCAACGAACAACTCAAAAAACATAAAGCATACAAAGATGCAAATCCTACTCTTTCATTACTAACAATTACATCGAATGTAATGTACGGAAAAAATACATGAGCAACTCCAGATTGAAGAAAAGCTTGAGAAGCATTTGCTCCAGGAGCAAACCCAATGCATGGTCGTGATACTAGCTGAGCTATTGCATCATTAAATTCTGTGAGTAAATTCAAGTATGAATGTTCTCAAGACTGAATCTCAAACACATTTACTATTATACCAAAATCATTAGGTGTAGATGAAAAAGAACAAATAGAAAATTTAGTAGATATGCTAAATTGATATTTCACAAAAAAAGCTCATCACATCAATGTAAATGTTTTGAATAAAGAAAAACTTATAGATGCTTATGAACACCCAGAATTATATCCACAGTTAACAATCAGAGTTTCTGGTTATGCTGTAAACTTTACTAGATTATCAAAAGCACACCAGCTAGAAGTAATATCCAGAACCTTCCACGAAAGTATGTAATAACAAACTTTATTCGTAACTTCGTTTGCGACAAAATGATGAAGATATAAATCGAAAAGTTCTTCCCTTGGGGGAAGTTGTTCTATCAGTACAAACACAGAATCCTTCCCCAACGGGGAAGTTGTTCTAGCGTAGTTGGGGGTAGTTGGAAATAAAACCCCCACCTACCCCCGCCCCGTAGTCCTACGGGCGGGGAAGAACAGCCTCCCCAAGGGGAGGAACTCTATCTTAAATTTATAAACTTTATTAACCTAATCCATGCTTAAAGTACACTCTATAGAAAGTTTTTGAACTCAAGAATGACCTTGAATTAGATTTGTTTTATTTCTACAATGATGTTTTTTCAAATGTATATATTGCCACAATCCTGACACTATTCCAATAAATTGATGAAAAGAAATGGAAATAGACAAAATAGTAGAGATGATAAAACAAACAGTTCCTTATTTTTGAACTAGAGGTGGTTGTACGATTTCAGGTGGAGAACCACTAGTACAAGCAAAAAACCTAATTGACCTATTCAAAAAATTAAAAAAAGAAAACATACATACTTGTCTAGATACAAACTGATGTCTTTGGAATAAAGATGTGGAGGAATTGTTGGAATATACCGACATGATTTTACTGGACATTAAGCATATAGACAACGATTGGCACAAAAAAATTACATGACAAGAAAATAAAAATGTTTTCAATTTTTTGGATTATTTGGAGAAGAACAAGAAAAAAACGCGGATTAGGTATGTTTTAGTGCCTTGATATTCTGATCAAGAAGAATATATAAATATGCTATGAGAAAAATATGGGAAGTACAAATGTATAGAAAGGCTAGAAATTCTCCCTTATCATACTTTTGGAGAGCATAAATGGAAAGAGTTATGACGAAAATATGAATTACACTGAGTAGCAGCTCCAACAGAAGAAGCAGTGCAAAAAGCTGAAAATTTGTTCAAAAAATACTTCAAAGAAGTCTATGTTAGATAGTTTTATATTTTTTTAACAAAAAAATGAAAATAACAGTTTGAATTTCAAATAGACATGTCCATCTTTCAAGAAAAGATGCTGATTTGTTGTTTTGAGAATGATATGAATTAACAAAAATCAAAGATTTATCACAACCATGACAATTTGCCACTGAAGAATGTGTGGTCTTGAAATGACCTAAATGAGAGATATCAAAAGTTAGAATTTTATGACCATACAGAAAGGATACTCAAATAGAAGTACTACTCTGAGACAATTATAAATTGGGAATAAACGCCCCAGTTAGACTTTCTGGAGATTTGGAAAACACACCATGATTGGAAATTATATGACCAAATGGAAGTATTACAACAAAAAAATGAGCGATTGTAGCCCAAAGACATATCCATATGAATTTAGAAGAAGCTAAAGAATTTTGACTCGAAAACGGTCAAATCGTAAGCGTTAAAACAGAATGAGAAAGATGATTAATTTTTGAAAATGTAATAATTAGAGCAGATTCAAAATGAGCTTTGGATTTTCATATAGATATGGAAGAAGCTAATGCAGCTGGAGTAAAGAATTGAAATGAATGTAAAATTATAAAATAGTTGATTTTAAGCTTTGGATTTCTATTATCATGAATACTACCAATTATTGGTAAATTTTTATTTTGAAATAATAAATAATGAAAATTTTAGTAATAAATTCTGGTTCTTCATCGTTAAAATACCAGATTTTTGATATGGACAACAACAATGTCTTAGCAAAATGATTAGTAGATAGAATTTGAATAAGTGGAAGTGCCATAAAGCACAAAAGTTCAAACGATCAAAAAAAAGAAATTGAAATCGAAATCAGAAATCATGACGAAGCATTAAAAATGGTTTTNGATCTATTAGTAGACACGGANGTATGAGTNATAAAATCNTTAGATGAAATTTCTGCTGTATGACATAGAGTTGTACACGGATGAGAAAAATTTTCAGAATCTATAATTATAAACGAAGAGGTAAAAACAGAAGTAAAAAAATTAGTTTCTCTCGCTCCCTTACACAATCCAGCAAATATTATGTGAATAGAATCAGTGGAAAGATTGTTACCTAATGTACCAAATGTTGCTGTTTTTGATACTGCTTTCCATCAAACTATGGAAGCTACAAATTATTTGTACGCTCTACCTCGTGAATTGTATGAAAAACATGGAATTAGAAGATATGGATTTCATGGGACTTCTCATAATTATGTAAGTCATAGAGCTTGCGAAATTCTCGGCCGAGACTATAATACAAAAAAAATAATCACCTGTCATATTGGAAATGGATGATCAGTTACTGCTATCAAAGATGGTAAGGTGGTAGATACTTCTATGGGACTTACTCCACTTGAAGGAGTTATTATGGGAACTCGTTGTGGAGATATTGATCCTGCAATTATACCTTTTTTGATAAGAAATATGAATATGAGTATAGATGAGATAGATGAAATGCTTAATAAAAAATCTGGAGTTTTAGGAGCTTCAGGAGTGAGTGCTGATATGAGAGATATAGAGGAAGGATATTTAGCATGAAGAGAGCCTGAATCTACAGTAATTCATATGTATAACAAGGGTATTTTGAAATATATCGGTGCTTATGTTGCTTATATGAATGGAGTAGATGTAATAGTGTTCACTGCTGGGACACTAGAAAACTCTGCATTACAAAGGAAACTAATTATAGATAATCTAGGATATTTAGGAATAAAATTAGATGAAAACAAAAATAATTTCAGAGGAGAAGAAAGAATAATTTCAACAGATAACTCAAAAGTTAAAGTTATTGTAGTTCCTACAAACGAAGAACTTATGATCGCAAAAGATACTTATAGATTAGTAACAAGTTTATAATTCCATCTTACCACCCGGGTGCAATTGGCTAGCTTCGCGGGCAGCATCCGGGTGGTAGGATATTCCCTATTCTACTCTTTTTGCTGTGATCATCATCCTTTTGTCTGTTCTACCTAAAGGATAACAACCCATTAATGTAACATAGTCTCATCATATTCATTGATACTTTTGAAATTGAGAATCTACTTTTGATGGAACTACGATTATTTTTTCTATAATTTTATATTCATAAAGATTTCATCATCGTATTATTTGTATAATATCTCACTGATCCAAGTTCGATAGTTTTGAAAAAACCGTTCAATATGGATTTTTTTGTCGCCATTCTTGAGAGGTATGCCCAAAAATCAAAGTATTTCATTCTGTTCAAGGCTGTGGAGTTGTAGGATACTTCACTACCCCATTTTCCAATTCTTCATTGAAATTTCATTGAGTAAAATCTACCTCATTTTTGTATTTACTATCAACCAAAGGTACATCTAAATTGATCTTTGACACAATCAATCTGTCCATCGGAGGAAGTAAATTAAAATCAAAATCATAAGACTTCATATTTTGTTTTAAATCTTGTTCTGTAGTTAAACTAGGAGATTTTTCTATTATATTAAAATTATTTTCATACTGAGAAACTAGCAAATCAAGTTCTTTCTGTTTTTTTTCAAGAGATTCTTTTGCTTCTTTTTCTCATTCAATCATCAAAGAAACACTATTGTCTGTAGTTATAGTTTTTTGATTCCAATCAACAACTTCTGCATCATCTTTAATTCAAAAAAACAATTGAGCATTGGTAAACAAAAGCATTCAAACAAAAGACATCACAAAAATAACAACAAGTAATTTTATTTCTCTAAAAAAATTTCTTGGACTTTTCTTTGAGTTTTGAACTTTAATATGATGTTCTAAATATTCTAATGTTGTGTACATATCAGGATTCACAATAATATAAAATAAAAATTTTGTCTTTTCAATTATAAGAGTAAGTTATAAAAAATACAAAAAATAAGGGGATTTAGAAAAAAAAGTGATTGACAAAAACATTAATTTATGATCTGAATATTAGAAAAGTGAAAAGTAAAAAAATTTTTTATTTGAATTTTACAAATATATTCATAGAGTTTACAGAACAAAAAAACTTACTTTATTCACAACGAAATATACAATTTCCAAAACAATAAAGTAATAAAATTTTATCCTAAAAAAATAAAACTATGAAAAAAGTCATGTTAATAATTCGCGATTGACGATGATATCGCAAAGAAACAGAAAACAATGCAATCGCACAAGTAGACACGCCATTCACAGATAATTTGATGAAAAATTATCCAAATATTTTACTCAACACAAGCGGAGAAGATGTTTGACTTCCAGCTTGATACCAATGAAATTCTGAAGTCTGACACATGACAATCGGTAGTGGTAGAATAATATTTCAATCATTAGAAAGAATAAATCACAGTATCAAAGATTGATCATTTTTTGAAATAGATGCTCTAAAATGAGCAATTGAAAACTGCAAAAAACACTCCTCTACTCTACATTTGATGTGAATTTTGCAATGAGAATGAGTACATGCTCACATAGATCACTTATTTGCTCTTTTGGATTTGTGTGATAAAGAAAATTTTCATAATGTAAATATCCATGTATTTACTGATTGAAGAGATGCTCCTGTGACAAAAAGTTTGGAATATTTATGAAGTTTAGAAAAAAAACTAAAAACATTATGATTTGGTAAAATATGCACAATCATGTGAAGATTTTATGCTATGGATAGAGACAAAAGATGGGACAGAACTCAAATCGCTTACGACGCCATTTGTAATGCAAAAACTGATAAAGTATTTGATAATATGATTGAATGAGTAAAAGAATCCCATAATAACTGAGAAACAGATGAATTTATAAAACCTATAGTACTCAAAGGATACGAATGAATCAAAGAGCATGATTCAATAATATTTTGGAATTTTAGAACAGATAGAACAAGACAATTAACAAAAGCCATCGTTGAGCCAGTTTTTGAGGGTTGGAATAGAAGTCCTTTGAATGTTTACTATGTGTGAATGACTCAATTTTACGATAGTATGAATGCANTAGTAGCNTTCCCTGAGCTAGAAATCAAAAACTGACTTGGAGAAGTGGTAAGTAATGCTTGATTGAGACAATTAAGAATTTCAGAAACTGAAAAATATGCTCATGTGACATTCTTTTTTAACTGACAAGTAGAAGCACCATTTAGGAATGAAGACAGAATTTTAATCCCTTCTCCAAAAGTTCAAACTTATGACTTGAAACCGGAAATGTCAGCTTATGAAATTACTGATGCGATATGCGAAAAAATAGAAAACGACAATTATAATTTGATAATAACAAATCTAGTAAACTGAGATATGATTTGACATACTGGAGTAATTGATGCTATTCACAAAGCTGTAAAAACTGTAGACGATTGTGTTTGAAAATTAGTTGAATGTTGATTAAAAAACTGATACGAAATATTGGTTTTTGCGGATCATGGTAATGTAGAAGACCAAAATGAAGAACGAAAAACTTCTCATACCACAAATCCAGTTCCATTTATACTTGTAAGTGATAAAAAATATAAATTGGAATCTAGTGGTGGTTTGGTAGATATCGCACCGACTGTTTTAGAATTATTGTGAATTGAAAAACCAAGCGAAATGACAGGTAAAAGTTTAATAAAATAAATTTATCCATCTTAACTCAAAAACTAATGCAAGAATATGTGACTTTGATAGATCAAAATGACAATATTATCTGAAAAGAAGAAAAACTAAAAGCACATGAATTGTGACTTTTACACAGAGCTTTTTCAGTTTTAGTATTCAATAAAAAATGAGAATTATTACTTCAACAAAGAGAAAAAAACAAATATCATTGCTGATGATTATGGGCAAATACTGTTTGTAGTCATCCAAGATCTTGAGAAAATTATGAAGAAGCTGCTCATAGAAGACTTAAAGAAGAATTTTGATTTGACTGTGATATAGAACATAAATTTGATATGCCTTACAAAGCTTCATTTGAGAATTGATTGATAGAACACGAATTAGACAAAATTTTTATTTGATACTACGATTGACCTGTAAAACCAAATCCAGAAGAAATAATGGATTACAAATGGATTGATATTGAGAATTTGAAAAAAGATATAAAATCTGAGCCTGAAAAGTATACTCCACGATTTAAGCTAATAATGGAAAGATGGGAGTAGATTTTAAGCTAATCAATTAAGGAAATCTTTAAATTATATCATAAACAATGCCAACAAATCAAAGTTCATCACTAATTGTTGTAGCTGAAAATACTTGTTTAACAAACAATCTTTTAGCACAACATTGAGTTTCTTTTCGAATAAAATATTTTTGAAAAAATTATCTATTTGATTGTGCACAAATATTTGAATGATTAGAGCATAATCTAAAAGAATTAAGACTAAATCCAAAAAAACTAGATGCTATAATAGTATCCCACGATCATTATGATCACTGTAACTCTTTGAGTAAGTTTATTAAAAAATATAATATACCAAAAATATATACACCAACGGACTTTAAGTCTATTAAAAATAAAAACATAATAAAGGTTGAAGATTATTTGGAAATTGAAAAATGATTTTATTTAACCTGATCTTTGAGCTGATGAGACATAAAAGAACAATCTGCAATATTAAATTTTTGAAAAAAATGAATTATAATAATTGTATGATGTTCTCATCCTGGTATAATAAATATAGTAAATAAAGCTATAAAAATAACTGGAAACAAAAAAATAATGTGAATTATGGGAGGGCTACATTTAATGGAATCAAGTAAAAAAGAAGTTGAAAGTATTATAAAATATTTCAAAAAAAATGATATTGATTTTATACGGCCAGGACATTGTACTTGAATCGAACCCATAAATCTTATGAAAAACAAAATGAATAATATCAAAATTTCTTTATTGGGATCTATATGAGTGGGCAATAATATAGAGTTTTTTCCAAATTTAGAATTTAACATAGACAAACGGTAAGCAATCAATAGAATGGATTATCCAAAAGCAAATTTTAAATTATTAAATAAATATTCAAAATGGTAAAAATTAGTAAAATTCACGGAAGAGAGGTATTGGATAGTAGAGGNAATCCAACTGTAGAAGTAGAATTAACTTTAGAAAATTGAGTAATGTGAAGAGCTATAGTTCCATCNGGAGCTAGTACTTGAGTTCACGANGCTCTAGAAATGAGAGATGGCGACAAAAGTAGATATTTAGGGAAATGAGTTTTGAATGCTGTAAATAATGTAAACACNACATTAAAATCAAACATAGAAAACAAAGAATTTTCTGANTTTGTGGAATTNGACAATTTTATGATAGAGCTTGATGGAACAAAAAATAAGTCAAAACTATGAGCAAATGCTATTTTAGGAGTAAGTATGGCTTTTGTAAATGCTTGTGCAAAAAACGAATGAAAATGGATTTATGAGTTCTTGGATAATGGAAATACATTACCTTATCCTATGATGAATATTTTGAACTGAGGAAGTCATGCAGACAATAATGTAGACATTCAAGAATTTATGATTGTTCCTGTTTCTGCTCCAAACTTCAAAGAATGATTGAGACGATGAACTGAAATTTTCCANAATTTGAAAGCGATTTTGAAAGCAAAAGGTCTAGCAACTTCTGTAGGAGATGAATGAGGTTTCGCCCCAAATCTATGAAGTAATGANGAAGCTTTACAAGTAANAGTAGAAGCTATTGAAAAAGCAGGATATACATGAAAAATCAAATTAGCACTAGATGTCGCTTCTTCCGAATTTTNCAAAGATGGGAAATATGAATTATCTGGAGANGGNAAAACTTTATCAGCAAGTGAATTAGTAAACTTATACCAAGACCGATGTGCAAAATATCCAATAATGTCTATAGAAGATGGTATGGCTGAAGATGATTTTGAAGGATGGAAAGAATTGAATACAAAACTNGGAGACAAAATAATGACAGTATGAGATGATCTTTTGGTGACAAATATTGAAAGACTTAAAATGGGAATAGAAAACAAATTATCNAACAGTATTTTGATAAAATTAAACCAAATATGAACTGTTAGCGAAACTATTTCTGCTGTAAAAATGGCTCACGACAATGGTATGAGAGCGGTAATTTCTCACAGATCTGGAGAAACTGAAGATACTTTCATCGCTGATTTGGCTGTTGCATTAAATACTGGATTTATCAAAACTGGTTCAGCTAGTAGAACTGATAGAATAGCAAAATATAACCAATTATTGAGAATCGAAGAAAGACTAGGATGAAATGCTAAGTACGGAAGATAAATGAATTTATAATATAGAAATAGCATAACATGAGAAATGTTTTAAAGATACTTAAACTATATAAAGAAAAAGTTGACTTAAATATACGCTTTCAATACGAATTTCCTATAGACAAAAATATTTTTAGTGAAATAGAAATAAAAAACTTGTCTAAGGCTAAAAATATTTATGAAAGCAATGTTATGCTAAAGAATATTATTGAAAAAAAATATAAAAATATAATTAACACAGAAAAAGTTGATTTTTGGATAATTAATGAATGGTGATGAATAAAATCATTCAAAATGAATCAATATAATATTGATAAAATAAGGAAGTTTAAGATACAGCTTTGAAAAAATAAATTATCAAAAGATTCATTTAATACTATCTCATCTCTATCAAAAATAGCATCTTTTTTAAGACCAAAAGACTTTGTAATTTATGATTCAAGAGTAATCTATACGTTAAATCGACTAATACTAAAATACGAAAATAGAGAATCATTAACTTATAAGTATTATCCAATCCCTAATGGTCGTAATAAGATTATTTCAGATTTTGATATAAAAACTATCATTAATTTAAAGCATATAAAAAATTACATAAACAATGAAAATGTATATATCCCTGAACAAGAAGCTTATTTTAAATACTGTGACTTTATTAAGTCTACCGTAAATCAAGTATTTTGACCAAATGCTGAACCATATGAATTAGAGATGTTGTTATTTACTATAGCTGACAAAGAAATATTTCAAGATATAAAAAAACATATTAAATTAAGTATAAGTTAAATTTATTTTTTTGTAATAACAAGTGGATTTATTGGCAATATCATATCAAAATATCTGACCTTTCAAAGATAAAATTATAAATATTTTTTTTGATAAAGGAAAATTTTTGATCAAAGCTCCTATTGGTAGTGGGAAAAGTTTTCTGTTTTTTGATGGACCAGTTTATGCTCTTTACAAAAATACTGGTAGAAATGTTTTGAATGTGGACAGCAAAAACTGATTCATTAAATTGTTGTTTGAAATAAATGGACAAAAATATTTGATAATCAGAAATCTTACAAAATGACCTGTGAAAGATTCATGCACTTCTCAACTGTTTTTGGTGTACAACCTAATATGAGGAGTTTCAAAAGAATCTGATCAAGATATACACGAAATTTTGAAAAAAACCGATTGAGTAAACTTGGAAGAAATTACTTTCAAAAATGAAAGAGATTTAGAATGAAATTTATCTACTATTTTGCCACCTAGAGAGGCTTTTTTGAGTACTATGTTTTTATTACAAGATAGTGAAAATATTTTTGAACTCCAAGCTGCTGAAAGACTGACTGTAATGAAAAATATTTTCAATCTAATTTGAATAGATGAAATCAAGGACCAAATCGCAAACAAAAGGAGAGATATTCAAACCACATTAAAAGTAAAATCTGACACAAGTAATTATGATTTGAAGATCAAAAATATATTACAAAACCTTATCCAAAATTTCAAAAAAATAGACATTCCAGAAACTGATGAAAATCTGAAGACTGCCTTTTCAAACAACCAAGAACTAATCCAAGAACGAGAGTTAATAGCAGATAACATAAATATAGATTGATTTAGTGTTCAATCTTTTGATAAAAACTTAAATACAGGACTAAACAGCCATATCTGAAAACAAAAAAGCTCTTACCAAGAATTTTTTGTAAAACTTCAACACACACAAGAACAAATAAAAAACAAACAAGAAAACATCAAAATCCTAAACAATGATTTAATAGATTTCCAAAAACAAATAGAAAATTTTGATAAACAAATAGAAAATATAAATCCAGAAATTATAGACAATAAGAAAAAAGAAAAAATAAATTTATTAAAAGAGACTGATAAAATATTGGATTGAATTAATTTACAACATGATATCCCAAATGAGATTCACGAATTCATTTCAAAAAAACCAAATGATATAGAAGATTGGAACAATCTAGTGATTGAATTGACTACTAAATGACAGGATTTAGCCAATCAAAAAAAGAATACAGAATTAATGGTTCAAAATAAAAAACTAAAAATTAAATCTGAAAATGAGAAAAAAGAAATTGAAATAAAAAATCTAAATGAAACTCAAGAAACTCTAAAAAATAATTTGAATAATATTGTTGGTAGAATCAACAATTTGAACAAATCGATCAACGAAGAATCTCAATACAAATGTTCACAAATAAATGATTTTTGTCCTTTTATTAAAGAAATAAACAAACAAACATTCCAAGAATTAGAAAAACAAAAAGAAAGTTTTGAAAAAGAAAAACAAGAATTAGAAAGTAAAATAGCTGAAATTCAAGAAAGAATTCAAAATAACAATAAGATAAACCCAGATCAAGAATGAGAACAAAATTCAATAGAAAATCTGGAAAATGAAATTAAAAAAATAGAAGAATCAATAAACAATTTGAAGACATTTTTTACAAAAATTGAGTTCAAAAAAATTCAAGAAACCTACAATCAACGAAAAAATATCCAAACAGAAATTAGCAAGTTAGATAAGGAAATACTACAATTGGAAGAATCACAAAAATGATTGGAAAATATAAAAGAAGAAAAAATTAAACTAGAACAAAAAATAGAAAACAACAAACAAGAGAGCAAAAAACTAGAATTAGAGCTAGAAAACTTGAATAAATTAGAACAAGAACAAAAGCAAAAACTAGAATCTTTTGATATACAAAAAATTCAAGAATTGGAAAATCTAAATAAAAATATAGAAAACAATATCCGTGATTTAGAAATCTTAATAAATGATTTCAAAAGCAATCAACTAGAAATCAAGTGACTTCAAGAAGATGAAAAACTAGTAAAAAATCTATACCAAATTTTTTCAAAAGAACTTATGCTTTATGTTTTGGAATGATATTTGCCAATGTTAACAGAAATCATAAACTCGTTTTTAGCCCAAGTCGTCGATTATGCCATAGATATAAAGCTACTACAAAAGTGAGACAGTTTGGAAATGGATGTAAAAGTATATGATGACAAATGAGAAAGAGATATTAAAGCACTGAGTGGTTGACAAAGAGTTATCTTAAAACTAGTACGAATGCTAGCAATATCTAGTTATACAAAATCCCCAATCCTATTTTTAGACGAAACTATAAATAATTTAGATGTGGATACTGTATGAAAAGTTGCTGATATGCTCAATGATTTTGTGAAACAAAGAGAGCTAAAATTATATACTGTCACACATAGTCAACAAATTCAAGAAATGGATATTTGGGATGAAATTATAGATGTTTATGACTACTATAAGTAGTTTTTCTTTCTACATAAAATTTTCTTCCTACCACCCGGGTGCTACTCGAGTCGGTGGTAGGAAAAAAATCGTTTTATCATTTCAACATTCACCCCGCTAAGCGGGACAAGTCATTTTATTGCGAACGAAGTAAAATTGACATCATATCTTTTGACAAAACAATGTGTTTTGATTATAATTTATTTGTTTAGATAAAAAACAAAGATAAATTTACTATACATCACCTAGCTTACTTTCATAGTTATAATACTTTAATAAATTTTATATAATAAACAAAACAATGAAATACATTGAAGCATTAAGAAAATTTTGAAAAGATTATAATCCGTTTATTCACATAAAACCAGAAGAAATTGTAGATGAATCTGAAAATTTCATTATACTTGGGGCTCGTGCTCCATATGCTGAAGACCATTTATTAATAATACCCAAAAGACAAGTTTATTTGTTAAAAGAATTAACTTGAATAGAAAAAAATGAAATGTGGAAATTGTTGGAAAAGTGGGCAACAAAATTACATATTAAACATAAAGATGTTAATCTTCTCCTGAGAGATTGATTAGTGGAGTGAAATATTGGTAAAACTATAAATCACTTACATTTTCACATAATACCAGATTGCTCTATTTGACTAGAAGGTGTAGAAGATCCAGACAACCGTAAATTTTTTAACGATCAAGAATATATTGAAAATACTGAAAGAATAAGAGAAGAATTTTTGTAAAAACTAAAAAAATTATTCAAATAGTATATGTAGTAGAACTATTTTAACAAATTTGTCAACTAAAATACACGATATATTCGTGTGTTTTTTGATTATTTATAAATTTTAGAATATAATTGAATGCAAGTATCATTAGATGTATTTAAAATATAAAACTTCAAAAATGACAAAAATTACTGAAAAATTAAATGCTAAAATGATTTATAAAGCGATAATATTTGTAATATTTTCTATATTTTGAATGTGGTCTATCACTCATGGACAATATTATCAATCTCAAGAAAATTTAGATTCTTTTGATGTTAGTGAGGCCACTAAAACAATAAAAGAATTGGAGGCGAGCATTGCTGATATTACAAAACAATTATATGAATTAGATTGAAAAGAGCTTTGATTTAGTGAGAATTTAACTGATAAATATAGAGAAATTAGAGCTGAGATAGTCTCTGTAATACAAGACATAAATTATACAACAGATTATGTTTGAGGCATGCTACAAAAAATATCTTGATACAAAAAGAAAATTTTGATAAAAACACAAGAATTAAAAGATACTAGGGCTTGAATGGAAAGTAGTAAAGAAATTATTTCTCAATTCGCCAATTTTTTGTACAAAATGAATAATCAAATTTTTGATGGCGATAAAATAGATGAGTTTAAGTTATTTGCCATGAATAATAATATTCCTTTAACACTATCGAACGAACACTTGGTAAAATCAATTTTAATTCAATTTAACAATTTAATGGAAGAGCTTAGTGTAAATGAAGAAGAACAAATTAAACTAATTAAAACTTTAAATGAATTAAAGCTAAAAGCCAATAAAGATGCTACTGAATACCAAGTAGTACTAAATACACTACACCAAAAAAAGAATTATCTAATTGAATTTATGAAATTATATAAAAACGACCAGTTGGCTCAACAAAAGTTTAATATGGTATTTAATAATAGAAAAGATATTCACGATGCAATGCTGACAATGATAAGTAATATTGTTCAAAAGAAACATCACTGACTCACATTTGATATGGATGAAAAAATAAAAGAATTAGAAGAATTATTTAATAATACCAAAGAAAAAGAAAATCCACAAGTAATGGCTTGGCCCATATATCCAATAAAGAAAATTTTAGTACATTTTGGAGACAAGAATTTTGAGAAAGAATTTGGTATCCCCAATCGAGGAATTCAAATTAAATCCGAGCAACAAACTCCAGTTTATTCTTCCAATGATGGAATAATATATCATGTTACAGACAATCCATGAATTGGAATAAACTGGATGTTAATAGTTCATCCTAAGTGATATATTTCAGTGTATATGTTTATGAATACATCACTAGTAAAAAAATGAGATATTGTACGCAGATGACAACTAATTGGATACTCAGGGTGAGAGCCTTGAACAAAATGAGCATGATTTATATCAAAAGAGCCAAATCTAACATTTTTCATTTTCAAGGATTGAGTAGCCTTGGATCCTTTCCACTTCCTAGATTTAAGTGTAATAGAAAATAAAGAAATTATTCCAAATGAATATAGTATTAAATACCTTAACGATAAATACACAAGAGAAATTGATATATCAGGGGTAACTTTTATGACAGGAAAAACATTAGCAGACAGGGCCGACCAATTTATTAAAGATTATTGAGTAGGAATTTATAGAGAATTAGCATTTTGGGAAGATGCTGTAAAGTGAACAAATATTGATAGAGATATGGTAATATGTGTAGCTTTTGCCGAAAGTACACTTGGAAGATATCTAACAACAGCCAACAATATAGGAAATGTTTGAAATAATGATAGATGAGATAGAGTTTCCATGTGATCTGCTCTTGAATGAGCCAAAGCCATTGCTGATACATTAAATAACCAACATTTATGACATTATCATACAGTAAAACAGTTAAGTAGGTATTGAAATAATGAATGAATGATTTATGCATCTAGTCCTATCAACCGACAAACTAATGTAACAAAATGTTTAAGCCAAATAAAATGATTTTATGTACCAGATGAATATCCATTTAGAACATGACCAAACCCAAATACTTTCAAAACTAATGTGGAGGAAGTGACCGAAAATAATTAAAAATTATGTACACAAAAAAAGAGAGGGCAAGGTAGGAGTCCTCTTTTTTTATGTTTTACAATTTTTGTTTGTTATTCTATTTCATTTATATTATCATAGATTCATTGATAAGTTTCTTCATTTAATGGACTGTGAATTCAATTTTCAACTTCACTCATAACTATTTTGTCCAATTTAATATCCACGCCACCAGAACTTTTTGTAATTTCAATACCTCAGAGCAATGAAATATAAGTCGGTATGGTGTACCTTTTTATACCATAATCATAAATATAGTTAGCATTTTTTATGTTACTACTTATACCCCACCTCTGATCAAAAATAAAATTTCCCAATGAGTAAAAAACAAACTTATCATCTATTTTTGTAAAAATTCAGGGGACATGAGAATGTCATCAAAAAATCAAATCAGCTCATGCTTGAACCAAATTTTTAGCCAGATTTCTTTGAGAAGCATTTGGTTTAGTATAATATTCTGCTCACCAGTGCAACATAATGATTTTTACATCACAGTCTAGAAACTTCATATAATGAATATCTTCTATAATATCTTTTTCATTTATTTTATTCCATGAAATTTTTCATTCTCAAACTTTAATGTACTGTCAGTCATAAGAATAAGCTTGAAAACAGACTTTTATATCATTTTTTTTGATTGTTTTTATTTCTCTACTTTCCTTTAAATCAAATCATGCTCAAATGTAATGAATTCAATAATCATCCAAAATTTTTTTGGTCATTTTTATTCATTTAAATCATCCATTGATAGTGTGATTATTTGCCAAAGATAAAACCAAATCTTTGTTTCATTTCAATTGAGATAATGTTTGAACATTGTTAGGATTTGCTCTAAACATAAATCATGCTTCTCTAATATCGTTGTCTGGAGTATAGAATAAGGATTCTAAATTGAAAAATAAAATACAATTTTCATCATTACATCAATTAAACTCGTTTATAGGATTGTAATTTCATGATCAAAAAATACGATCATATCCTTCCAACTTACCTAAGCGTCAAATATTTCTGGAAAGCATAATATCTCATCCAGCTATTAAATATACAGATTTTATTCTTTCCTTTTCTGGAAACGGATTTAGTACAGTAAATTTTAAATTTAAGGCATTTTTGAAATTACTGGTGTAATTAACTAATTTCCTATTTTCAGAAAAAACAACTAAGACAAAAATAGATGAAAATAAAAAAATCATAGCAAATATTAACATTATTTTTTTAATCAAAAGCTTTTTTGTTGTTTTGTTGTTACTCATAAAAGAAAATATAATTATATTTTAATTAAATTTTTTCTAAATCAAATCCATCTGGACGATCCAATATTTTCCATCAAAGAGAAGTGAGCTGATCCCTCAAAGAATCTGCCGTATTCCAATCTTTATTCTTTTTTGCTTCTCGTCTTTTTTGTGCTAATTCTTGAACTTCTGATGGAATTTCTACTTCTTCTTGTTCCTCAAATAATCATAATTTTAAAAAATTATTTTCAAAAAAAGTAATAATTGCATATGTATTTTCATTAACATTATTTAACGACGATTGGATTATTGCCAATAATTTTGGTGTATTAATATTATCAGAAACAGCTTCCATAGCTTCTTTGAAAAATGGATCATTTTCAAATTCTTTTCTATCTTTTAATTCTTCTCTTCATTGTAGTTTTCTGATTAGAGCTTGTCTCGTATTTTTTGCAACATCCAATTGTTCCCAAGTAAAGTTTTGAAAGTTAGAATATTGAGCCATAAAATAAAAATATTTCAAATCCAACGGAGAATATCATCTTTTTTGTACATCTTCCAAAGTATATACATTTCATAATGATTTACTCATTTTACCTCAATCTACTTGAAGGAATTCATTGTGTACCCAATACTTTACCCAAGGATGGACACCAAATCCGCATTCAGATTGTGCTATTTCATTTGAATGATGAACCGTGATATGATCTGCTCATCAATGATGAATATCAAATTGTTCACCAAGGTATTTACTAGACATAGCACTACATTCTATATGCCAACCTGGAAATCATATTCATCGTGGAGAATCCCGCTCCATATCTCTTTTTTGACCAGTAACATTAAATTTCCATAATGCAAAATCAGTAGGATTTCTTTTTCCTCACATATCTACTCTTATTCAAGCATTTAGATCTTCCAATCTCTTTTTATAGTTTGGTCACATAAGCTTTCCATAATTTTCAACCTTACTAGTATCCATATAAATTCAATCACCAGGGACTTCATAAGTATAAGCTTTTTCTTCTAATTTTTGAACAAGAGAAATTTGTTCGGCAAGATGGTCTGTCGCTCTAGGCATCACATCAAAAGTATCAATATTAAGAGCTTTCATACCTTTCATAAATATGTTTTCATATTTTTTTGCCACCTCCCAAACAGATATTCATTCTCTTTTTGCTCACTTTTCAAGCTTATCCTCTCCATCATCAGCATCTGAAGTCAAATGTCCAACATCAGTGATATTCATCACAGAAATTACTTTATATCAAAAAAGTTTTAGAGTATTTCTAATCAGATCTGCAGTAAATGTTGCTCTATAATTTCATATACTTGGATCTCGATAAACAGTAGGTCAACACGAATAAATTCAAACAAAATCTTTTTTTGGTCAATTGTAATTTGGATCTTCCATAAGTGGTACAAATTCCTCTTTTTGACGAGACATAGTGTTGTAGATTTTTAATTTCATAAGAAAAAATATTATATAAACATAAACACAATACAGTTTCCCGACAAAATTTCAAATTGTTTATCACAAAATAAGTTACAAGTTATAAAGTTACAAGTTAAAAGTTTATAAAGTTATTAATACTTGATGAACTTTATTATGAACCACGCCACGCCCCGCAGCCCCGCCCCGCAGTATTGCGGGGCTGCGGGGCGGGGCTGGGCAGGCTTTACGAATTTGATGAACTTGTTAACTTAGTTTGACTTTTTACTTCAAATATATATATACAATATATGTTATATATTTTTTATTAGCTAAAAAAAAGAAAATGACTTGAAAAGGAAATCAACTTAAATTCTCTTTTATAGATGAAACCCCTATTAAAAAGTGAGCTCAAAAATGAGACAAACCTTTAACACCAAAAGAACGGGGAATTTTTAATGAGTTCGTTAGGTGAAACTTCAAACATCTCCATGCCCTTACAAACAGGTCTGAGGAAGAAATTTATGCACTTTTACTTAAAGATAACAGAACACTACCCGAACTCAAGAATGAACTCACAAAGAAAATAGAATATTATATAACTCATATTTCAGATAAGGAATTAATAAACCATCTTTTAAAAAAAGAAAACAATGGAAAATATATTGTTGATATTGAAATAAAAGATGAAGAATGATTTGAAAAACTTTTCCATTCTCTTCCTCTTATCAAAAAAGTAGCTATTTGTCTTAGATTTGATAATAAGCCTCCTTTTGAACTGAAAAAGATTTTAACTGAAGAATCTTTACAAGATTTAGATCTTGCCGATGATGCTATTCTTTTTTTCGATCCATTATTAATAAATAACGAAAAGTATTTCGAATATCTTTTAAAAAACAAGAAAATTAATTCGCTTCTTTATGAAAAAATAGGGTTTAGAAAAATGTTAAGATTAATATACAAAAATGGATATAAAGCTCCTATTATCAACACCTATCTTAAATTACTTTTTAACTCAAAAGACACAGAACACACAAATTAAAAGAAACTTTATTAGAATATCTAGGGTTTATTTAATTTTGTTGTAAAAGGTTCCATTAAAAGAAATAGAAAAATATCCCAAAAAATGAAAAACTTATAAGAATTTTTATCACATACTTTTTCTCCTTTGGAAAAAATACCGAGTAGAATCCCTGACAAAGAATTAGATAAACTTTAATTACCCCTTCTTAGTTAGCATTGTCTTTTATTTTTAAACTTTTTTCCAAAAAACTTGACTTTCATCTTGTTTTTTATCAACAATTTAGTATCCTCTAAAAATTATTATTTACTATTTTACAACAAGAAAAACATGATTCGATCAATTTTATTATGAATACTTATGTTTATGGTTTTAGTAATTTTACATGAACTCTGACATTTTATTACAGCTAGAAGATCTGGAGTGAAGGTTGTGGAATTTGGAATATGAATCCCTCCAAAAATATACAAACTTGGAACAGATAAAAAATGAACAGAATATACCTTAAACTTGATTCCCCTATGATGATTTTGCAAATTAAAATGAGATGAAGGACAAAATAGTAAAGATTTTTTTGCAAAAGATTGATTTATATTCGCTAAATTTTGGAACAAATTATTGATTTTAGCAGGAGGGGTTTTAATGAACTTACTAGTAGCACGGATAATCTTTACTACCGTATTTACAGTATGAACAAAACCTCTTTCTGTATTATCAGAAAACGCTATAAAGTTGGAATCTCAGAGTTTATTGATGCCAACCTACTCATACTTAGAAAAAGCCTGACTTATTAGCTGAGACAAAACTGAAGTACCTCTGGTAATAGATATGATAGCAGAATGATCGATCGCAGAATCTCTATGACTTCAAACAGGGGACATTATCACAAAAATAAACAATACAGATGTAAATGCTTGGAATGTAGGATTAGTACTAAAAGAAAATATTTGAAACAAAATAGATATTTTGTACGAAAGAGAACAACAAAAAACAGTTGTACATGGCGAGTGCGAAGAAGATAGTTGCATATTGGGAATAGCTTTTATTACATCTGGAGCCTTATACATAAATGATATAAAATATCCAATACCCCAAGCAATTTGAATGGGATTAAAAGAAATTTGAGCACAAGTAAAACTAACTTTTTCAGCATTATGAAAATTATGAAAAAATTTAATTTCATTTAACAAATCAAAAATCAAATGATCTCTAGGAGGATTAACTTGACCAGTATGAGTCATAAAATTTGGAGGTAATTTACTAGAAGCTTGATGACCGATTTCCTATCTCGCATTTGCGGGATTAATCTCTCTAGCCCTAGCTATCTTTAATATCTTGCCAATTCCCGCATTAGATTGAGGAAGAATAATCGGAGTTTTAATACAAAAGTTAGGAAAAATAAAACCAGAAAAATATTTCATCATAGAATGATATGTCAACACCGTTTTTTTCGTATTATTAATGACATTATGAGTTTATATCATATTCAAAGATTTGTCAGTTTTCCGATGAATAAATATTCCATTAATGGGATAAGTCATCAAAAAATAAAGAATCAAAAAAACTTTTGAACTTTTTTTTTGAACTTAACAAATTTTTTTAACAATCATCGTCCTTCACAATATTATCATACTCATAAGCCTTTTTGGTATATTCAGGCAGGAAATATTCCAATCAATCAAGATTTTCTTTTTTTAAATTTTTATAAATATCCTCTATCTCTTGTAGGGTAGAAACATCAATACACTTGTTGTTCTCAGCCATTTTTATAAGTTCTTTATAATACTTCTCCATACCATATTTTCTTTCCAACAATTCTCCATTGTGACCAAAAGTACTCTGAATAAATATTTCAATTTTTTGAACTAAAACTTCAAACCCAGAAAAAACACTAACTTTTTCTGCTGGATGTTTTTGAATATAAGACCAAGACAACAATAATAAAATTACTCAAACAACAAATTTTATCAAATTTTTTTTAATTTGTTTTTTATCATTTTTTGTAATAATTTTTGTAGATTGAGGTGTATGTACTGCATACTCATCTTGTTCGATTTTGATCTCCTTCTCTTCCATAATAAATTTTTATTTAAAATAAAAAAATGTCTACAAACACTTTGTATTGTTTTTGATAAATTTTTCAATAGAAAAATGATAAGTTAGTTACAAGTGACAAGTTTATAAAGTTGAAAGTGACATTCCTACCACCCGTCCGCTTGTCCAGTAAGTCCCGCAAAACTACGGGATAGGACTACGGGGCGGGTGGTTAGGATATAAACTTTATGAATGCTTGTCCCCTTTTTTAAGGGAAGAACTTCCAAAAAAAATCCTTCCCCAACGGGGAAGTTGAGCCCCCGCAGTACTGCGGGGTAGTTGGGGGTTAAATCCCCCTTAATCCCCCTTAATAAGGGGGACCTTACCTCACCTAACCCAATGAATCGGGGACTACAACCTCCCGAACCCCAATCTATCGGGGCCAAAAGGAAGGAATCCTAATTGGTAACCTTTACAAACTACCCCACTTACTATGAAAATAGCTTTCGTAAATTGTCGAATTATGCCATGAGGTGTTTTGAATGTTTTCAAAGATCTGATAGAATCTGAAAAATTTGCTGAAACTAAAATTTTCACATTATTCTCAGATAGAAAAGTATTGGAAACAAAGAAATGAAACATAGAAGTCGTAACAGCACTACCAAAACGAATAAATAAATTATTTTTGAGATTTTCTAAAAAAAGATGAATTTTAGCTTCGATACTAGATTATCGCAATCTAATGTTTTTCTATATTCCTTTGATGAAAGTTTTAAGTAGAAAAATCAAAAAATACAATCCACAAAAGGTAGTAATTTCATCTTTTGCAATAGCAAAAAACCTAAACTTTTGCAAAATTGATTATAATTGAAAGTTTAACCCACAAACCATGCTTTATTTACATTCCCCTATGCAGTATATTTGGAGCCATTATCAAGAATATACTCAAAAAATTACATGATATAAAATCAAAATATTCAAAGCAATCACACCAAGGCTTAGAAATTGGGATAAAAAATTTATTAAATACGACGAGGTTTTTGTAAATAGCAAATACACAGCAAACTTAGCAAAAGAAATATACAAACTCAATTCTAAAATAAAATATCCAAAGATAGACGACAGCTTTTCAAACATAACAATAAATACAAATCCAAATAATTATTATCTCTATGTTGGAAGATTGGTAAGATTTGTAAAAGAGTTAGACAAAATAATTGATTTATTTAACGAAATTCAAGAACCACTAATAATCATGGGAAGTGGACCAGATGAAGAATATTTAAAGTCTATTGCAAAAGAAAATATAGTTTTTATATGACGAATTCAAGATCCAGTAGAAAAAAGCAAAATAATACAAAACGCGAAATGATTGATAAACATCACAAAAGAAAGTTTTGGTATTTGTACAGCAGAAGCATTACTAGCTGGAGTCCCAGTATTTGCCTACAATGATTGAGCATCCGTAGAACTTATTGGCTCAGATAGCGGAATATTAGTACCAAACAAAAATCATGAAACTTTAATAAAAAGCTTTTCCCAATTTATAGAGAAAAGCCGAGACAGACAAAAAATCCAAGATAAAGCAAGAAAATTGACTGGCCTGTAAAATCCTTATTTTCTCAAGAACTCGTATTCATATACCTTTTCTGCGATTTTGCTCGCAAGATTCTTGAGTTCATCTCTGAGTTTACCAATAAGTTGATTGTAGGTTTCATCTGAACTTTTACTGTTCATTCTGCCTTGTTCATTTCTTCACTGGAAATATTCTTTGATCTCATAAAAACTCGCATTTGCTAAATATTGTCCTTGCTCAAATTCTTGCTGATGGTAATATTTCCAAAGTTCAAGTCAGGCTTCATACACTCTTTTTGCATCAGGAGAAAGAGTAAACTGTTTTAAGTAAGAAGACATAAAATCTGAAGCAAACCTTTCTTT
>JGI24712J26585_10000407_pt1 | contig 37022 bp, 22 predicted proteins | sample BioPla3DNA2_FD_26585 | JGI IMG/M metagenome (IMG submission 26585)
GCTGAAAACATCTCCCAGTCTCAATTCGCGGACAGCATCCAGGTCGCGCGAGCCAGCGTCTCGCATATTCTCGCGGGTCGCAACAAGCCGGGCTTCGACTTCCTCGAGCGAATGGCGCGGAGATATCCCAATCTCAGCCTGGAATGGATGATCAGCGGAAGGGGCAAGATGTACAAAGGTCAGGAAGACCTAACGGCGGAGCCCTTTGACGAACCGGAGGAGGAGGACCGCCCGGTCCCGTCTAAACATCCGTCACTGTTTGAGGACCAAGATCTTCCGTCCTCGAAAGAAGCAGAACCGGAAGATCCGGAACGGAGGATCTCAAAGATTGTCGTGTTCTACGACAATGGTACGTACCGGGAAGTGTTCTGAAATTGCAGGATTTTGCGTATAATTGCGACAACAACCTGAATTTTGGAATGTACAAGCTCCTGATCCGCCCCTTTCTTTTCAAATTTTTACCGGAAACCGCGCACAACCTGACGCTGCGGGCGCTGGGACTCCTGAGTCGGATCCCGCTTGCTACTGCTGTCTTAAGGTGCATATACGATTGCAAGACAACCTGTCTGGAGCAGGAACTATTCGGGTTGCGCTTTCCGCACCCCGTCGGACTGGCGGCAGGACTTGACAAAAACGGGGAATACTACAACGAATTGTCCTGTTTCGGCTTCTCTTTCATTGAAATCGGTTCTCTGACCCCCAAGCCCCAATCCGGCAATCCCAAGCCTCGTCTCTTCAGGCTCCCCCGGGACAAGGCGATCATCAACCGGATGGGGATCAACAACAAGGGTATCCGGCATGCGATCGATAACCTGAACGAAGACCCGCCCGGCATGATTCTGGTGGCCAGCATCGCGAAAAACTCCTCCAGCAGTTCGGACGAAGAGATACAGAAAGACTACGAGACCGCGTTTTCCCTGCTTTACGACTTCGTGGACATGTTCACGCTCAATATATCCTGTCCCAACGTGGAAGGCGTTCAGAGCCTTCAGGATGTCTCTTTTCTCTCGGACATCGTCGACCCGCTGCTCGATCTCAGGCTCTGCTATGATGTTTACAAACCGGTCCTGGTGAAAGTTTCCCCCGATCTGCCTTTCGAGCAACTGGACGAAATCCTGGACTACTGCATGCTTTCCGGGATCGATGGCATCGTGGCCGGGAACACGACCACTTCGCGAGACGGACTGTCCGCGAGTCCGGAGCTGATCCGGGAGATCGGGCCCGGAGGGCTTTCCGGCGCCCCGCTTTTCCGGAAAACTCTGGAACAGGTGAAGCATATTCACATCCACACCAAGGGCAGACTGCCGATCGTCGGTTGCGGCGGGATCCAGACTCCCGAGCAGGCGCAGGAAATGCTGGATGCAGGCGCTTCCCTGCTGGAAATCTACACGGGCTTCATCTACGAAGGGCCCGCCCTGGTACGGAAAATTGTCAAGTTTCTCGACAACCGGAAGAAAAATGAACATAGCAAAACTGAATCAACATGACGCAAGCTTCCATATGCACGATCGGTGATGAAATCCTGATCGGTCAGATCATCGACACCAATTCTTCCCACATCGCCGCCTCTCTGGAAGAGATCGGTGTGCGGGTAACGCGCATGCTTTCGTTCAGCGACGAGCATGGGGAAATCACCCGCAACCTGCTGCGCGAACTTGGTCAAAACGACATTGTGATTACGACAGGAGGCCTCGGACCGACCAAGGATGACATCACGAAGGCTGCCTTGGCAGAGATTTCCGGCAGCAAGGCTTATGTGGAGAGCGCAGAGCAGCTGGCCATCGTCCGCTCGATCCTCCATTGCCGGGGATTGGACTTGCTGGACATCAACCGGGCCCAGGCCCTGGTTCCGGATACCTGCGAAGTGATTCCAAACCGGAAAGGGACAGCCCCCATCATGGTTTTCCGTTTTCCCGAAGAGAGATTCGGGCATTCGGCGACCTTGTATTCCCTTCCGGGAGTTCCCTATGAAGCGCTTGCCGCCCTTCCGGAGATCCTTGCGGACATCCAGGCGCGCCACGCCCTAACGGACATCTTCCACAAGAGCATCATGTGCTTCGGCATGGCGGAATCCGCGCTCTCCAAGCGTATCGAGGACTGGGAAGACAGCCTTCCGGAAGACATCTACCTAGCCTATCTGCCGAATCCGCTCACCGGCGTGCGGCTCCGGCTTTCCATCTACGGCGGTGTGAAAGAAGAGGAGGAAAAGCGCATTGACGCTGAATTTGAGCGTCTGAAGCCGCTTTTGGGTACGATGATCTATTCCCTGGAGGATGACACCCTCGAGAATGCCATCGGCAGCCTGCTGCGGGGCACCGGGAAAACGGTAAGCGCGGCGGAATCCTGTACCGGAGGAGAAATCGCCCACCTGCTGACGAGTGTTCCCGGATCTTCCGAATACTTTCTGGGTTCCGTCACCTCGTACGCGATCCCTGTCAAAGAAAAGGTACTGGGCGTTCCGGGGGAAATCATCAATACCCACGGCGTTGTCAGCGCCGAAGTGGCCGCCGCTATGGCGGAAGGGGTTAAGAACTTGACGGGCAGCACATACTCCGTCGCTACGACCGGCCTCGCCGGCCCATCCGGAGACGGGGACAATCCAGTAGGAACCGTATGGATCGGAGTGAGTGGTCCCCATGGCACCGAGACCGTCCGTAAGCGGTATAACGATGACCGGAAGCGCAACATCGAACGCTTTTCCGCTGCCGCGCTGGATACATTACGGCAATATGTGCTAAAGGATTTAATCAATTGTAAATAAAGCAATATAACATAAATGTTTTAATATATAACATTTATGTTATATCCTAATTGATTTCGATGCGGACGGTCAAAAATCCGCTTATAAAGAATTGGCTATCACTTCGTTGAAAACACGGAGGAAATTCGCGCCGGCCACTTTCTCGATTTCATCGTCGGAATAGCCTCTCCGGTGCATTTCCGCGAATATCTTGCCCATTTTGGACACATCTTCCATCCCCTTCGGAGTCACCTCGATGCCGTCGAAATCGGAACCGATCCCGACATGTTCGATGCCCGCGACCCGGACAGCATGGTCGATGTGATCTACGATCACCTTCCAAGAGGGACGGGGCAAGGCAGCCAGTTCTTCGAAAAAGGCGTCTTTGGCTGCGATTTTTTCAGGATTCGCCGGATCCGCGATCCATTCGCGCTCGATCCACTCCTTGTCCCGAAGACCGGAACGGCGCAGCGCCTCTGCAAAGGGATCGGACAGGAATACGGGATAGAAATTGATCTGGACGACTCCCCCGTGATCGGCCAGCGTACGGAGCATCTCGTCCGTCAGATTCCTCGGATGGTCCGCAAGCGCCCTGCAGCAGGAATGGGTCGATACGATCGGAGACCGGGAGCAGCGGATGCAGTCGTAGAAGGTTTCGTCCGATGCGTGGGCGATGTCCACGATCATCCCGAGCCGGTTCATCTCGGCCACGACCTCGCGGCCGAACGGGCTCAATCCATGCCAGCGACACCCTTCCGAGGCCGCGTCGCCGATTTCATTGTCGCCGTTGTGGGTTAGGGTAAGATAGCGGACCCCCAGCCTGTAGAAAATCCGGAGCAGGGAAAGAGAACGTTGGATGGGCGCCCCGTTTTCCATTCCCAGGAAGATGGAAAGCAAACCTTTCGACTTGTTCGTCCGGGCATCGTCCGGGGTCAATGCCAGTGTCGCCTGGTCGCTTCGGGCTTCAAGAGCATCGAAAACAGCACCGAGCATTTCGAGCGCATAACGGGTGGATGCGTCGGGAGAAAGGTCTTTCGGTGTGTACAAAGCGAAGAAAGCCGCGTCGACTCCCCCGGCTTTCAGTTTCGGAAGATCGACCTGCGCGCCGACATTGTTCTTTCCGATGTCGCGCCCGCGCATCAATTGAGAGGGCGTGTCGCAATGGGAATCGAGTACCAGCATAGGACTAGTGCCGGAGTACGGAAGAATTCTCGATCCGGACAATCTTCACCTGGGGCTCCCCGGCATAAAGGACAGTCGCGCCTTTGGAGAGATCCAATTCCAGTTCGTCGTCTACTGAAATGTTTACGGAGGTTCCGGACGCGGCGATTGATGCGGTCAGAACGTGGAATTTAGAAGCGTCCACTTTCGAGAAAGTGCCGCTTCCGTTCACGATTAGACTGAATCCGGTACCTCCCAGGGTGAGGGCGGAGGAATTAGCGGCGATAATTTCAACATCGTCGGCATCCCCGTTCAGAATCAAGGAAGCGGATCCGGAATTGTCAGCGATGAGTTTCTTGGTGTCGAGGTCGAGATTCACCTTCGCGTTTCCGGAAGCCTTCAGGTTCAATTCATCACATATAACATCGAGGTCCAGATTCGATCTCTTGTCGCAGACGATCGTGACGGTCGCGGCATCTACGGAAAGATTCCGCGCGACGGCGCTTCCTGAGAGGGTCACCTCGAAGTGATCCGATTCGATCGGATCCAAAGCGGTGAAAGTCGCTTCGTCGGTCAGTGAAAGCGCGCTCAGCGCCGGAAGATAGACGACTGCGTTCAGCACGGGATCCGGAGCGCTCTTGCCGCGATACAGCTTCCTGACCTCCTTCGGGAGGGATTTTTCATTCAGGTCCAGGTACAGGGTATTTCCCCTCACGTAGCATTGGACATAGTCTTGAAGCGCGTCGTCGACGGTAAGTTTGACCCCGTAGTTTTCGTCTTGATTCATGGTAATGCTGAAGTTGCTGGATGCGATGATGACATCGAACGCGGAAAAATCACGCTCTATGTCCCGCCTCTGTCCGAACAAAATTAAAGGCACAAGGGCTAAAGTCCCCATTATCAATTTCTTCATATTCATCATTTAATTATGTAGTTTATACCATTCTTCGGTTTTCGCTTCCAAATCGCGCTTGCATTCCAGGTACGTCCGCGTCAGTTCCATCAGATCGTCCTGCTCGCGCGGCTGCGCGAGAATCGCTTCGATTCCCTTCATCTTATCCTCTAATTTACCGATTGTATCTTCAAGGAAATCAATTCGTTTCTTTATCTGACGCTCTTGCTTCGAAAGTTGCTTTCGTTCTTCGAAGTTGCGCTGCGCTTCTTCCTTTTTGTCCCTGTCTTCGACTGAAGTTTCAGTTGGAACGGAACTGAATCGCCTTTCCAGTTCCCGGAGGTTTTCGAGTTTCCGCTTTTCCAGAAAATCCTGCACGCTGCCCAGATGCTCCCGGACCTTTCCATCGCGGAATTCGTACATCTTGTCCACCAGCCCGTCCAGGAAATCACGGTCATGGGATACCACAATGAGTGTGCCATCGTAGGCTTTCAGCGCCTGTTTGAGGATGTCCTTCGACTTGATGTCCATGTGGTTCGTGGGTTCGTCCAGGGCGAGTAGATTGTAAGGCTGGAGCATCAACTTCGCCATCCCGAGCCGGGACCGCTCCCCGCCGCTGAGCACGCTCACCTTCTTGTCTATGTCCTCACCCCGGAAGAGGAATTGTCCCAGAATGTCCCGCAGCCGTGTCCGGATCTCCCCTGTCGCGATGTGCTCCAGGGTCTCGAATACCGTCAAGTTCCGGTCCAGGATGTCTTGCTGGTTTTGCGCGTAATACCCCATCGAAACATTGTAGCCGGTTCGCGCTTCGCCCGAAAAAGGCTGCAGTTCCCCTGCGATCACGCGCATCAGGGTGGTTTTACCCTCGCCGTTCCGGCCGATGAGGGCGACTTTCTCGCCGCGGCGGATTTCTACGTCCGCATCTCTGAACACGACCTTCCCGGGGTATCCGACTGTCATGCCGCTTCCCTTGAAGACGACATCGCCGGAACGGGGAGCCGGCGGAAATTTCACGGTGAGCTTCACCTGGTCCGTCTCGTCAATCTCCAGCCGTTCCAATTTCTCAAGTGCCTTGATCCGCGACTGCACCTGGTTGGACTTGGTGGGTTTGTAGCGGAACCTCGCGATGAACTCCTCCGTCTTTTCGATCATCCGCTGCTGATTCTCGTATGCCGCCTGCTGCTGCGCGAGGCGATCCTTGCGGAGTTCGACATAGCGGGAGTAGGGCACCTTGTAGTCATGAATATGTCCGAGAATGATTTCCACCGTCCGGTTCGTAACGTTGTCGAGGAATTTACGGTCGTGGGAGACCATCAGCAGCGAACCGCGGAAATTCTTCAGATAATCTTCCAGCCATTCGATGGATTCGATGTCCAGGTGGTTTGTCGGCTCGTCCAGGAGCAGGGCCTCCGAACGGGAAAGCAGGATCTTCGCCAGCTCAATCCGCATGTTCCAACCCTGACTGAAGGTTTCGGTCCTGCGACCGAAATCTTCGTCCTTGAAGCCGAGCCCCAGCAGGGTCTTCTGCGCGAGAACCTCCGGGGGTTCTGAGTGGCTGATCGACAGGACGTCCGTCAATTCCCCCAGCCGCGTGATCAAGGCCGTGTAGGCGTCAGACTCGTAATCCGTCCGTTCGGCCAATTGGCGGTTGATTTCTTCAACTTCCAATTCCAGGGCGGAGAGATGGTCAAAGGCGGTCATGGTCTCCTCGATCACGGTTCTCCCCTTGTGATGCGACATGATCTGCGGCAGATAGCCGATGCCCATTCGAGAAGGCTTTTCGATGGTCCCCGAAGTAGGGGCCTGCAAGCCGCAGATCAGTTTCATGAGTGTGGACTTCCCGGCTCCGTTCCTTCCCACCAAGCCGATCTTGTCTCCGGCGCTGATGTGGAAGTCTATCTGGTCGAGCAAGGTGAAGCCGCCGTAAGCGACTGTGATTCCATTGATCGAAATCATGACTCGGGCTTTGCTTTCCTGCAGCTCAGCACACTCAGCTCGAAGAGCAGATACAGCGGCGCGAAGGCGACCAAGAGGGAAAAGGGATCCGCCGGGGTGATGAAGGCTGCTATGATCAGAAGGATCACGATGGCGTGCCTGCGGTATTTGATCAGCATCTCGCGGGTGATGATACCAATCCGGGACAGGATGGTGACCGCAGCCGGAAATTCGAAGACGATCCCGAAAGCGAGCAATGTCGAAGTGAAGAGGGAAATGTACGACTGAAGTGAAATCGTGTTCTGGACGCTGTCGCTGATGGTATAGCCGAGGAAGAAATTTAGGGAGATCGGTACGATCAGATAGTAGCCGACGGCAAGTCCGACGTAGAAGAGAACGGAGACAAAGAGGAACACCGTACGGACGGTGCGCTTTTCATTTTCGTACAGGGCGGGCGCGATGAATTTCCAGATCTCGAAAGTGATGTAGGGAAAAGCCAAGATGAAACCCAGCGAGAAGGCTACTTTCAGGTGGACGAAGAACTGCGTCGTGATTTCCAGGTTGACGAGGGTCATCCGCATCTCCATCCCGAGCCACCGGTATATGCAGAAATCGCTCCGCGCCGGCGCCAATACGATCCCGTCGAAAACCAGCCGCTTGAAACAGAAGACCGCGACGCTGAATACAGTAATGGCTAGAACGGAACGGAAAATCGTCCCCCTCAGCACATCGAGATGGTCCCAGAAGGACATCTCTACCTGGCGGTCGCGTTCAGGCACGGGCTATTTCTTCTCGTCTATCTTCCTGATTTCGTCCGGTTCCTTCGCTGTGGATTCCAGATCGCGCTGGATTTCTTTCGTCTCCTTTTCCAGTTCGTTCATCCCCTCCTTGAAGCTCCTGACACCTTTTCCGATCCCCTTCATGAGTTCGGGAATCTTCTTTCCGCCGAAAAGCAACACAATGACGAGGGCGATGATGACCACTTGCCAGGGTCCGACAACACCCATAGGTACAAATACAAACATATTCATGAATATTAAAAGGTTATTGATCATGCAGACGGGATTCGATGATGCTGGAGAGTTTCTCGGGACAGCGGGTCGGCCGTCCGGTCGCCTTGTTCAGGAAGCCGAGGGTCACCTGTCCGCTGACACAGAGGACATCGTCCTGGTTGTAGACCTCCTGGCGGACGACCAGTTTCGCAAGCGGGACACGGTCGATCATCGCGACTACGCGCAGGGTATCCCCCATCTTTGCCGGATGCTTGTAACGGCATTCCACCGACACGATCGGAACGGTTACGCCCTCCTCCTCGCATTGTTCGATGGGGTATCCGCCCTCCTTCATGAGGTTGTTCCGGGCGCACTCGAAATACCGGATGTAGTTCGAGTGGTGGACAATCCCCATCTGGTCGGTTTCGTAGTACCGGACTGGAAAACTCGTCTCAGAGTACATCATAACAAATATGTTAAGAGATAAAACAATTTTGTTTTATTAACAGTTATTCAATGTATTAATCGCATTTTCAAGACTTTCGATCTTGGAAAGGCTGTCCTGTTCCTTTTTCCGCTCCAGGGCGACCACCGCTTCGGGAGCATGGGCTACAAAGGAGGCGTTCCCGAGTTTTTTGCGAACACTTTCCAGGAAATTCCGCTGGTAGGCGAGCTCGTCTTCCAGCCTGCGGACTTCTTCTTCCGGATTCACCAGACCGGAAAGAATGATGAACAGTTCTACCGTACGGACCATGAGCGAGACCCCGCCGGAGGGATCCCCGAAGTCCTCCGTTTGTTCCATCGACGCGATCCCGGCCAGTTTTTCTACCACAGGCAACATCCGCTCCGGGAAATCGCCTTTGATCTTCACCGCGAGCGCTTCTTTCGGAGGGATTCTCTTTTGCTGGCGGATTCCGCGGATCCCGTTCACAACCTCTTCCGCCAGCATGAAATCGGAGAGCAGATCTTCGTCATAGGAACCGGCTTTCGGACTCGGCTGGAAGAGGATGGTCTCCCCTTCCTTCCGTTCGCGCATATTCTGCCAGAGCTCTTCCGTAATGAACGGCATGATCGGATGGATCAATTTGAGCAGGTCTTCGAAATAGGAAAGTGTCGCTTCGTAGGTCGCGCGATCGATCCCCGCCCCGAAGGAAGGCTTGATCGCTTCCAAATACCAAGAGCAGTAGTCATCCCAGAACGTTTTGTAGATCGTCATCAAAGCATCCGAAATGCGGAACTTGGAATAATAATCCTCGACGGTTTCGGTCGTTTGGTTCAACTTATTCTTGAACCAATCCACAGCAACAGAGTTTATATCAGACTGTTGCAAATTATCGTCGATCATCCATCCTTGGATCAGCCGATAGGAGTTCCAGATTTTATTGCAGAAATTTCTGCCCTGTTCCACCTGAGATTCATCGTAGAAGATGTCATTGCCGGCGGATGAACAGAGCAGCATGCCGATCCGCACGGCGTCGGCTCCGTATTTCGCGATCAGATCCAAAGGATCCGGCGAGTTGCCGAGGGTCTTGCTCATCTTCCGGCCGATCTTGTCGCGGACGATGCCGGTCAAGTAGACGTTGCGGAAAGGGACATCCCCCATGAACTCGTTCCCGGCCATGATCATCCGCGCCACCCAGAAGAAGAGGATGTCGGGACCGGTCACCAGATCGTTGGTCGGATAATAGTAGGCCAGATCCGCGTTGGGCTCGCGGCCGGGATGACCGGGCTGATCCGGATCAAAGACGGAAATGGGCCAGAGCCACGAAGAGAACCAGGTGTCGAGTACGTCTTCATCCTGTCGGAGCGTTGCGGCAGTCACCGCGGGATCGATCTTCCGCGCTTCCTCAAGGGCCTTTTCAGCCGTCTCTTCCACGACGAAGCGACCGTCCGGAAGATACCAGGCCGGTATCCGCTGTCCCCACCAGAGCTGCCGGGAAATGCACCAGTCGCGCACGTTTTCCATCCAGTGGCGATAGGAGTTTCGATACTTGTCCGGAATCAGGCTTACCTGGCCGCTTTCTACGGACTCCAGGGCTTTTCTTGCCAATTCGTCCATCTTCAGGAACCATTGCGTCGATAGCTTGGGCTCGATGACCGCGTTCGTCCTTTCGGAATAACCTACCGGAGAGGAATATTCCTCTACTTTTTCCAGGTTGCCGGCATCTTCAAGCATCTTTACGATCTTCTTGCGGGCGACGAAACGGTCCTCCCCCACGAGGATGCAGGCATTTTCATTCAGGCATCCGTAGTCGTCGATGATGTCCAGGATCGGCAGATTGTGCCGGAGACCGATTTCGTAGTCGTGGATGTCGTGCGCCGGGGTGACCTTCAGGCAGCCGGTGCCGAAACCGATTTCGACGTAGGAATCCTCGATGATCGGTATCTCCCGTTGGATCAACGGGATCAGCACCTTCTTCCCTTTCAGCCAATGGTAGCGCTCATCGTCCGGATTGATGCTGACCGCCGTGTCGGCCATAATGGTCTCCGGACGGGTAGTCGCAATCATGATATACCGGTCGGTCGGCTTTCCGTTCCCGTCGGAAATGAAGTACCGGAGATAGTACAGATGACTCCGCGTGTCTTTGTGGACCACTTCCTCGTCGCTGACGGCGGTCAATCCTTCCGGGTCCCAGTTCACCATCCGCACGCCGCGGTAGATCCAGCCCTTCTTGTAGAAATACACGAACGTGTTGATAACTGCAGCGCTCAGGTCGGGATCCATCGTGAACTTGGTCCGGTCCCAGTCGCAGGAGGCACCCAGTTTGCGCAGCTGCTGCAGAATCATTCCGCCGTGTTCTTCTTTCCATTGCCAGGCATATTCCAGAAATTTCTCGCGCCCGATCTGTTCCTTGTCGATTCCCATGTCGCGGAGCTTCGCGACCACCTTGCTTTCGGTGGCGATCGAAGCATGGTCGGTGCCGGGCACCCAGCAGGCGTTCTTCCCGTCCATACGGGCTTTGCGGATCAGCACGTCATTCAGGGTATTGTTCAGCACATGCCCCATATGCAGGATGCCGGTTACGTTCGGGGGCGGGATCACGATCGTATAGGGTTCCCGTCCGTCCGGTTCGGAATGGAAGTACTTGCGCTCCATCCACCAAGCATACCACTTGTCCTCGACTTCCGAAGGATTATATATTGCAGACAATTGATTCTTCTCGCTCATTTTACTTCTCGCTCATCAACGAACCTACAAATATACGATATTTTTTCACTAAATTTGTACCACTGGAGCATTTCCAGAAGCAATCCCATTCAAATCGACTCGACCATGGAAGAAAAGAAACAGATCAGCTTGGAACTCAGACCCGAAATCGCGCGAGGGACGTATTCGAACCTGGCCATCATCACGCATTCACGCAGCGAATTCATCATCGATTTCGCGACGATGCTTCCCGGGCTCGCGAAACCGGAAATCGGCAACCGGATCGTCATGACTCCGGAACACGCGAAACGGCTTCTGCAGGCCCTGATGGACAATGTCACGAAATACGAAAACCAGTTCGGACTCATCGACCTGGGCAACATCACGCCGCAGCCCGGAGACACGTTCAACCTCGGGGATCTGCCACCTTTCGGAGGAAGCGGCGCGAAATCATAAGGCATGGAACCGGATTTCAGCAAGATCAGGGCCTTCGCCTTCGATGTGGATGGAGTTATGACGGACGGCGGGATCTTAGCGGATCTCGAAGGCCAATTGTTCCGGACCTTTGATGCGAAAGACGGTTTCGGTATCCGGATGGCCCGGATGAAGGGCTATCCGATCGGTGTGATCACCGGAGGCAGAAGCGGCAGTATCCGCGCCCGATTCACGGGCTGCGGGATCCCTCCCGAAGATGTCTATCTGGGATCCCGGATCAAGATCGAGGATTTCGAGGACTTCTGCCGCAGACATGGATTGAAGCCTGAAGAAGTGATCTTCTTCGGGGACGATGTTCCGGACATCGAGACGATGCGGGCAGCCGGAATCAGCATCTGCCCCAGCGATGCAGCGGACGATGTCAAGCAAATCGCCGATGTGGTCTCAGCTCGCCCCGGCGGAAGGGGCTGCGTCCGGGAATACATCGAAAAAACCATGAAGCTTCAGGGAAACTGGAACTTCGACCAGCAAGTTTACAAGAAAATGTTCTAGCGGCATGGATCTGCACGGCAAGAAGATCATACTGGGCAGCAATTCTCCGAGAAGGAGCGAGTTGCTTGCGGGATTAAACATTGATTTCGAAATCGATACGGAAGTCGACTTTATGGAGAACTTCAGTTCAGATACGCCGCATTCCGAGATTCCCGTCTTGATGTCCCGCGGCAAGTCGCTCGGCTTCCACCGCCCGCTCGGCGAGAACGAAATCTTAATCACGGCCGATACGATGGTCTTCTGCGAAGGATCCATCATGGGAAAGCCGCATTCCCGTGAAGAGGCAGTACGGATGCTCGTAACCCTCTCCGGCCGGGAGCACCAGGTCATCACGGCCGTCACGATCCGGGATGCCCGCCGTGAAATTACTTTCACCGATACGTCCAACGTCTATTTCAAAGACCTGAGCCGCGCCGAGATCGACTTTTACATCGACCGATACAAGCCTTTCGACAAGGCGGGCGCGTACGGCATCCAGGAATGGATCGGTTACGCCGGCATTACCCGTATCGAAGGCTCCTATTTCAACATCGTCGGTCTGCCCGTCCACCGCGTGTACGCCGAACTCCAGGCTTTTCTGTAACCCGTTCGGGCGGAACCGGAATCAGAAACGGTACGAGAGTTTAAAGAGGAAGTTGATCGGGGGCTGGGGATACAGCCCTTCTTCTTGATAGGCGCCTCCTTCAGCGAACACAGCCCGATAGACCCAGGCGCTTGCGTAGTAGGTCCGGTTGAACAGGTTGTTCACATAGCCTGCCAAGCCGAGTTTTCCGGATCCCAGGTCAAATTCATGGGACACCGATAGGTTCGAGACAAAATAGGCCGGCACACAGCGGTCGGCGTTTGCGGTGTTGTCCCAATATTGCTTGCCGACATACTTGCCGTCCAGCGACAGGGTCGTGGTCTTGAGCGACCCGCGCGCGACGCGCTTGAAGGGCGTGCACGTGCAACGAAGCATTGACACGATGGAGGGCGAGAGCAGCATCGTGGTTTTGGAATAGGTTTCCCGCGCCTGCTCCATCTTGTTCCAACCGGGATTGGCATCATTGATCCAATCATGGTCGAACCGATCCACGTGGGCGGTAAAATTCTTCAGCCGGTTGACGCTGAAGGATGCGTTGGCATCCACGCGAAACAGATCCGTCGGAAGCCAGGAGGCAGTTAGCTCGACGCCCCTCCTCCATCCGCGCGGCACATTCTCCTTGATCGCATAGCCGGACGTGCTGAGCCTGCCGGTTTCCAGCAGCATGTCCCAATACTCCATCAGATACAGGTTGGCCGAGGCTGAGTACCGTTCCGAAGCGTACTGCCAGCCCGCTTCGAGATCCAGCATCTTTTCCGGTTCGATGGGGCTCAGGATGCCCTTCACATTCTCCTTGACGTCGCTTCGTCCGGGTTCGCGATGACCGAACGCGGCGGACAGATAGATCAGATGACCTTCTCCGAGGTCGAAATGGAATCCCGCGCGGGGGTTGAAAAAGGTCCATTTCGCCACATAGTCAATGGATGCGGCATCATCGTCGGCACCGATCATATCCAGGTCGATGCGGCGCAGTTGCAGGTCGGCATAGATTGTCAACCGCGGCAAAATCGCATATTCCCCCCGCGCGAATCCGCTCGCTTCCTGCTTGACCGCATTGTTGGAATACCAGGCGCGAGCCGCATTCATCGAAGCGTAGTCATAGGAATCCCCCAAAACTTGGTTCCAGAGCATCTCGCCCCAGTGGTCGCCCAGATATCGCGAGCAATACACGCCTCCCGTCAACACCAACCTCTCCCCCGAAAATTTCAAATCCGAATTCAGCACATAGAGATGGTTGCCCATCTTCTTGCGGTAGATGAGATCCGCTTTTTCGTGTTCCCGTCCGTCGAGACCGGTGAGCGGCGAGGGGAACCCGAACTCCCCCAGCGCGCGTCCGGGTTTGTAATATTCGTCATAACCGTAGCCGCGGGTGTAGTTGGCGGTGGTCGTCCAGAACAGGACGTTGGAGAAGGCGCGGGTATAGTTCAATTGGAGGTGGTGCTGGTTGTAAGCATCGATCTGGTTGTCGTAGTAGCGGACGTTGCCGTATTCATCCTTGTACTCCCCCGCGTCGTTGTAGCGGCGGTCGATCGCGTAGTTCGCGCGGGAGACGCCGTTCCAGGTAATGCCGCTCCGCTGGTCTCCCATGAGGTAGGTCAGCCGCAGGGAGTTGCGCTCGTTCATCCAGCCCAGAACCGCGAACGCGCTCCGGGATTCAACCTTGGCATTGCGGATGTAACCGTCCGTGAGGCCACGGGAATAGGNTGCATGCGCATAAAATCCGGACTTGCCGCGTCCGGTTCCCGCGGCGACACGGGTCATGCACGTATTCCAGGAACCTGCGCTGAAGTCCGCGTCGGCAAAGGGTCGCGCGCTCACGGAGGCGGTGTTCATGTTCACGCTGGCTCCGAAGGCCCCGCTGCCATTGGCGGAGGTACCGAGTCCGCGTTGCAGCTGCACCGAAGAAATGAGGCCGGTGAGCGAAGGAATGTTCACCCAAAAAACTTCCTGCGATTCGGCATCGTTGAGGGTGATGCCGTTCAGCGTCACGTTGATTTGAGACCCTTTGGAGCCCCGGACCGTCATAGTAGAGTTTCCCAGGCCCGTTCCGCCCTCGTTCCAAGTAACGACGGAAGGCTGGAGCGCCAAGTTCATCGGAAGCGAATGGATTGGGTTGAAGGTCCGCAACTCCTCCCGTCCGATCATGGTAAAGGTGATAGGTGTCTTGTCACCGGCGCGGGACGCGGACACGACAACGCTGTCGAGCCGCTCGATCTTGTCCGGTGTTTCTTCGCCGGGACCGGCGATCGCGGCCGGCGGAGCCAAAAGCAGCATGGCCGCAGTCAAAAATAAAAAACCTCGCATCATACGAATTGTTAATGCAAGGGGCGCACGCGTTTCGTGCCTTTGAGATGACGCTTCCCTTCGGCGGCATTATCCGCATCAGGTTCAATGGGTATAATCTCAACCGTTCCGGATGCTCCGGACAGTACCCCTGCTGTTTATATTATTTGCAAATATACTACTTTTCCACCAATTTCACCTCATACAGCCGTTTCCAATACTTTCCGGTCAGGTAGATTTTCCGGGTCTGGGGATTGTAAGCGATTCCATTCAGCACATCGGTATAAGGATCTTTCAAGTGCCGGGGAAGGAGGCCCGTGCAATCAATGGTCGCTTCGACGAGCCCGCTCGACGGATTGATGATCACGATCATGTCGGTCATATACACGTTCGCCCAGATTTTTCCGTCAATCCACTCCAACTCGTTCAAATTGCGAACAGGACGATCATTCATCTTGACATTCAGCACTTTATGTTGTTTGAAATCCTCGGTTAGAAAATACAGGTTGGCGGATCCGTCACTGGCGATGAGACTCTTTCCGTCGGTTGTGAGCCCCCACCCTTCCCGCGGATAGCGCCAGGTGGACTTGTATTCCCAAGTCTCCGCGTCATAGACAAAGACAACCTTGTTCGTCCAGGTGAGGATGTAGATGTTGCCGTTCAAGGCAACGGAACCTTCGATGAAGTATTTTCGGTCAAAATCGAAGCGCTTGAGGATCTTCCCGGTCTCAAGTTCGACTTTCCGCAAGGTGGACTCACCGAACTGTCCGGTTGTCTCGATCAGATCTCCATCCAGAAAGAAGAGNCCCTGGGTNTAGGCCATCGGGTCNTGGGAATATTCCTTCACGACCTGCAGTTTGTAAGAACGGATCTTGGCGTCGGCGCAGGAAACGGCGCCCAACGTCAAGAACATCAGGGAAATCAGGCCTATTTCAACAATTCTTTTCATTCTGCTGCCGCTTTTTCATCGCTGCTTGCACGAAATGCACGAATATCGGTTGCGGTTTTTCCGGCGCGCTCTTCATTTCGGGATGGAACTGTACCCCGATGAAGAACGGGTGTGTCGGGATCTCCACGATTTCCACCAGTCCGGTCTCCGGATTCTTTCCCGTCGCTTTGAGCCCGGCGGCCTCCATCTGATCGAGGTAGGCGTTGTTGAACTCATAGCGGTGTCGATGCCGCTCGGAAATCATGTTCGTTCCGTAAATCCGGTGGGCCAGCGACCCTTCTTTGATCTTGCAGTCGTAGGCGCCCAGACGCATGGTACCGCCTTTGACCGTCGTACTTTTCTGTTGCTCCATCAGATCAATGACCGGATGCGGTGTGCTCGGGTTCACTTCCGCGCTATGGGCCTCCTTCAGCCCCAGGACATTCCGAGCGAATTCAACCACGCACATCTGCATGCCGAGACCGACTCCGAAGAAAGGAACGTTGTGCTCGCGCGCATATCTGATTGCAAGAACCTTGCCTTCCAGTCCGCGCTCTCCGAAACCCGGCGCCACGAGGATTCCGTCCATCTTGCCGATCTTTTCCTCCAGGTTGGAGGCGTTCAGGTGTTCGCTCTGAAAGGTGTGCGCATTCACCTTGCATTCATTGACCGTGCCTGCGTGGACAAAGGACTCCAGAATGGATTTATAGGCATCCTGCAATTCGACATATTTTCCTACCAAAGCGATGTCGATTTCTCGTTTGGGATGAAAAAGTTTATCCAGGAACCGTTTCAGATGCGTGAAGTCGGGTTCCTGCGCGTCTTGGATCCCGAGATGCTCCAGAACCATTTCATCCAAGCCCTCCGCTTCCATGTTCAGCGGGACCTGGTAGATGGAGGGGGCGTCGATGGATTGGATCACGTGTCCGGGCTTGACGTTGCAGAACAAGGCCACCTTCCGACGGATCTCCTGGCTGAGTTCCATCTCGGTGCGGCAGACGATGATGTCGGGATGGACTCCCGCGGCCTGGAGCGTCTGCACGGAATGCTGGGTGGGCTTGGTCTTCAGCTCCTGGGCCGCATGCAGATACGGAACCAGGGTGAGATGGATGCTCATCAGGTCTTCTTCCGGCATCTCCCACTGCAACTGGCGGATGGCCTCGATAAAAGGCTGGGATTCCATGTCGCCGACCGTGCCTCCCACTTCCGTTACGATCACGTCATAGTTTCCGCTCTTGCCGAGCAACAGCATCCTGCGCTTGATTTCGTCCGTGACATGGGGCACGATCTGGACCGTTTTGCCGAGATAGGCGCCTTGCCGCTCGCGGTTGATGACCGTCCAGTAGATCCGCCCGGTGGTCACATTGTTGGCCTGGGACATACGGACACCCAGGAAACGCTCGTAGTGACCGAGGTCCAGGTCGGTCTCCGCCCCGTCATCGGTAACATAACATTCACCGTGCTCATACGGATTGAGCGTACCGGGGTCAATGTTGATATAGGGATCGAATTTCTGGATGGTGACGCGAAGTCCTCTGGCCTGCAGAAGTTTGCCTAGAGATGCCGCGATAATACCTTTGCCCAGCGAGGAAGCCACGCCGCCAGTAACGAAAACGTACTTTGTGTTCATGTCGGAAAGTTGTTTTTTACTGGACTGTAAAGGTAAGCAAATTTCCGTGATTTCAAAAAGTCATCCTTTCATATTCTCCTCCTCAGATTCGGGCAGGATCTCATACACCAGTCCGGAGTCGCTGATTTTCCGGTAGTAATCCGGAAACAATTTTTCGATCTTTCTGAGAAGAACGGAGCACAGCATCTCATCCTGGTTCGCATACATCCGCGCGATGCTTTTTCCGCCCCAGATGTGGGTGAATGTCGTATTATCCTGTTGAAAAGGATCATCCAGGAAATGATGGACAGGGAACTGTTTCTGCCTGGCGCACATAGCAAGCATACGCTGCTCCGCGAACACCATCTGCGAGACCAGTTCCTGCGGTTGCTCGCGGTTCTCCGTCATGAAATCGATCGCGCAGTCCGTATAGTAGTCTTTGAATTCCTGGTTCGCGATATAGACGAGGGCGTTGTTGCAGGCCGGCTCCTCCCAGTCCCATTCCGGGTCGAACCGATAGCCGGGCCGGATCTTGAGGTGTTCCTTACGGATGTACACTTCGGGATTCAGGGATTCCCTGTGAAGGACGGAGACCTTCTCCCGCTGAAGGATGTCCGTGATCGGCCTCCAGACGATCAGGTCGGTGTCGATCATCGCTACCGGAGCCGGTTCGTTCCGCAGCGCTATCAACTTGCCTGCAGCCCAAAAAATGTTCTGGTCGATGTTGTCGGGGGCCCGATCCAGCGTTTCCGTATCGATTCCCCCGTCCCACAGGTCTAGAATTCCGAGCGAGTCGTAATATTCCAAAGCCATCGAATCGGCGTACAGCTTGATGCTTCCGTTATCCCTCCGCCAGGTGAGGGCGGAGAGGATCGTGGTGAGAATCTCGAAGCTGTCTATCTTGTACTTCTTCCCTTTCTGCCGGATCCGGAAAGGGGCTGTAGAGTTCACATGCAGGGCTTTCGTCATGGTTTCAACGGATTTAATTGAATGACTTTGTCATCCTCTTTCCGGATCAGTTCATCGAACATCAATCCGCTGCTCGCCTGGTAGTCGCTGATTCTTCTGGAAACGCCCGCCCAAAAGAAACTGGAGCCGTGGAACCAGCGCGTACGCTGGGGCTTCAAGGCCAGTGTGATCCCGTAGCCGAGAATTTCTTCTTCGTTGATGACAAACGGGACGACCTTGTCCGACAGGGAGCCGTCGGCATTCTTCACATACTTAAGCGCGAGCAGTTCAGTGGACGGGCGGACCGGCCGGTACCTTCCGTTGAAGAACAAAGGCATCCTGGACCGCCTCAACTGGATGTCGCGCAATTCTCCCCGGATCTTCATAGGGAGGAAAGGAATCCAATTGACAGGCACGCGGTTCTGAAGCAAATAATAGAATTCAGCCTCCTGTTCTGCACCCACGCCGATGTCGGTATCCTTTGCGGAATCCACAACGGTGAGCACCGCGTCTGAAAGGCTTCTTCCGTCAAGGGTTCCCCCGCAGCCGTCATTGATCTTCGTCTCGACCGCCCAGACCATGTTCGCCATTTCGTCCCGCAGGAATTCCACCTCCTCCAGCGGATCACCTATGTCGCAGCGAGGCACCGTCGGAGGGAAGAGGAGTCCTTTGCAGGAAGAGAAGTCGTTGTGATCATAGGCATGCAGCTTCGTAGTGCGGAAGAGTCCCCATCTGTCGGAAAATTCCACTTCGGGAGCATGGTTGTCTGCTTCTTCCGGGGTGGTATCGATGAAGATCCGGTCGCCGAAGGTGTCGGTCAGCACGATGCCTTTGACATCCAGAACCGTACCCGTTTCGGACTCCAGCGGCGTAACCATCCAGTCGTTGCTGTACATGGAGGTGTACTGCATGACAACGGAATTCGCCAGCAGAGAATGATCCTTTCCGGTGTTCTCCCCGAAACGCACCTTTCCGTATTCGAATTCCCAGAGTCGTCTTTTTGGCGCGCCGGGTATGTCGGCGGGGGTGGGTAGATAGGAAAGCATTTTCTCCAAGGTCCCTCCGTCGCGGCCGGCACCGGCTTCACCGTCGAAGGAGTGCCAGGACAAGGTGTCGGAATCATAACTTTCCGCTATATAAGCGGTTTCTTTCCCCGTCACTTCGACATCATAGCCCAACGATCTGCTGTTCCAGCACGAAGCTTCGGAGCCGTTCGGCAGGTACATCTTCCGGAACCAGGCGACGTACTTCGCGGTCAGGTCTTTCAGTTCAGGATGGCGCCGGGAGAAGGAGTCGGCCTGTTCGTAGAGCTTGAAACCGTCGAAAATCCGGGTCGCGAAACAGGAGCCGAATTTCTCCAAGGTCTTGTTCTGTTCCAGTTTCAGGGTTTCGATGTCACGGTCCGCTTCCTCGACCCGGGGAATGAACGGGTCGAGCGGATACTCCTGCAGAAGTTCTTGCAGGTACGCATCGACCTTCGCCCCGTCTGACTGAAAATGATTGGCGAGCATTTTCTTGAAGCGGGTGGCGGAAGAGACGCGGATGTACGGGGTTATCCGCCGGTTCAGCTTTTCAACCTCGTATTCCAAAGGGGTCTCCGTCGAATACGGCAATGTTTTTCCGCCTCTTACGACACCGGACAGCGGTGCCCGTGTCGTCGCGATCTTGGCTGTGACAATCGATCCGCAATCATCAGCTTTGAACCTGCCGAACTGCCATTGGCGCGTCAGCGTCCACAAGGGGTCGAAAACTTCGAAAGCAAGCGCATCAGCGAAGTCCTCCTTACGAGTTCGGGGCTCGATCCTGGAAGAAAGCACAGTGTCTCTGGGAAGCGCTTCATTCACGGCTTCCAAGTATCGGGAAGCGTCCGGTACGGTCTGCCAAGGTTTGTCAGGTGAGTAGCTTGAAGGCATATTCAGTGCGATTATTGTTCAACATCAGTCTATAAGAAGATTCCCGCCGGGGATATAGTCGAAAATGTCAAGGCGCTTTCCGACCGTGAGCTTCTTGCGGCGTTGGACAAGATAACTCGTGGAGAAAGGGAGAGGCGGCAGATTCCGCAATTCGAAATTACTCAGAAGGGGCAGGATGCGGGAAAGCTTGGGATCCGTATAGATCATGTCCGGATCCACGGCTCGGTTCATGAGCATAAAGCGGGTGGTGTCGAGCAGTTCCCGAACATCCTCTGACCTCCATGTAAGGCCGGTTCCGATCTTTGTGAATTCCGGATGGATGGCCAGCAGCAGGGTCTGGGGAGCTTCGTTGTCCGGCTGGTCGCAATGGAATGTCAGGCCGGCCGTCTGTTTCCGATAGGGGATGTATTCCATCCAGGCATCGATGACGAAACCTGTGTTGAACTGCCTCTCCCCTGTCCTGGAATACAATTTCGAAGCGGAATCGGCTCCATACAGGACGATGGAATCGACATTCTGAAGGTCGCCCTCGTCATCGACTCCGAGGCCCAGCCATTTGTCGCCGGCGAGTTTCCGACCGTCTTTGACCTGCAGGATCGAGACATTCGGAGATTCCATATCGTAAGCGGAGCGGATCATGTCCACATTCTGCAAAAGTTTCATTCCGGGATGAACTTCCGATACTTCCGCCTGCCAGTCATCGAACTTGTCCGCATCCAGATTGGAATATTGTCCGATGCCCTTCCGGAGCACCGCGTCGAAATCCACCCGATCCTCAGTACCAGGAAGCAGAACATCCATCGTAAAGGCGGGGAAGACCTTGAAAGAGCGTATGGTCAAAGCCTGCAAGCCCTTGATGTACGTAAGGGAAGAGTGGACTCCGTCAATGTCCGGCTTGACCGACTCATCCGCCTCCTGGATACGTTTTTGGAGGGATATGGCTGCCTCCGAGAAGGCCGACGCGAAAGCCTGTTGCTTTTGGATAACCTTATCGAATTCAACACGCTGAAGCACCGGGTCGATTCTGAAGATCAGTTTCCCTTCGGTTTCATATGCCAGGGAGAGAGCCGCATCGTAGGCGGGAAGGCTGTTCACAAGTCCGTAGGCAGCGCATTTCGAGAGCGATTCCAGCAGGCTGGAGAGTTTTGCGTCCGAAATGAAACTTTCCGACTTCAGCTCCTCGATCTGGCGGGACATGTCCAGGTACAGGCGGAGATGAAGCTCTCTCACATGCTGGTACCGGAACTTCAGATCTTCCACATCGACAGACCGATCGTCGTCGGGATCCGTTTCGCTGCCATCGTCAGGCGGCATGGGAACCCAATCCTTCGCTTTCATGGCGCTGCCGCGAAGCACCAGGCTTCTGAGATTGTCGATGAGCAGCTCCGCTTCCGCCACAGAGATGCCGGAGGCGTTTTCAGGAAGTTCGACAGGCCGGTCGAGGAAGATCTTGACAGGGTCGTGCAGACAGCCGTTTTTCAGACGCCAGGAAGTTTCAAGCAGCCTGGTGAATGTGGCTTCATACCCGGAGAGGTAGAGATACTCGATCGGATGCAGACCGGCATCGGCAAGGCTGCATGCATGCCAGGAAGGCACCCCGTCCGGATGGAAACGCTGCACGCTGAAGAAGATCTGCGACAGAGGTCCGATCATGCCCTCCAGCCACCCGTCAAGAGAGGGTTCCGCAGCGCACAAGGCTGTATCGGTCGCTTTCTTGGAATATTTCATCAGGACTCCCGCCTTGTGGGAGACGACCACGCGCTCCATCGGTGTGTCCAGAATTGAGGCGGGAGGCAGGCTCCCGTCGCCATCGACCATAAATTTGGTAATGGCGGAGAACGAGTCCATATCTCCCTGGATCAAGCGGTGCACGCCTTCGGAGAGCAGCAGGTCATTCAAAGCGTCGTAGGAGTCGACGAGACGCTCGATGCCTTTGAACAGGCTCAAGCGGTGGGCATCTATTTTGTCAATGTTGGTCTCTGTGTGCAAAGCATTGTACCAATCCAGATTCTTACGGTTCTTTTCCAGCCAGGAGGAAACAGGTTCCGTGTAGCCCCAGAGGTCCAGGATGGAGGAAAGGATGGCTTCTCCGCTGATGACCTGCATGTTGTAGTTGTCCGCCCGCCGGTCCTGCGATTCGATCTCCACTTTCAACGGAAAGAGTTTCCGCAGCGGGTAAATGTACCGGTCCATCTCCTTCTCCATGTACCTGCCGTCCCGATAGGCCTCGTGGAGATAACGTTCCAGATCCGCTCCCAAAATGGCGGAGGTGGAAATCCCGGAGCGCACCCCTTGCAAGATCCGGAGAGCCTGTCGCGCCCGCATGGAGGAAAGGTTCACGCACATGTGAGAATCCTGGGCGCTGTTCTTTGTCCGCAGATAGGCGCTCCGCAGCACTGAAGCCGAGAGCGCATGCTGAATGGAGGGGGCGACGATGAATTCGCCCTTGTCCTTTCCGGACATCTCATAGATGTCTCCGGGCGCGATCTTCATCTTGGAGGTGATGGCGGCGCTGTCGCTCCGTACGGTCCGTCTGTTCTCTTCGAGGTTGAAGACCCAGCCGAAGGCCCCGATCTTGGGGACCCGTCTGCCGCGCGAACGGATTTGTTCGCCCAGGATGTAGTCCAGTTCACCGGAGAACCACGCGTCGAGCCTGTGGGTGAAGAGATCCAGAAACTCCCTTGCCAGCAAGGTCGCATCCTCGTCGGAAATGTTGTCCAGGACACCCTTGACAACGTCCGTGAGTTCGACCAGATCGCTTTCTTTGGACAGGTCGGACACGCCCCAGGGATAGAAATGTCCGACTTCTTCGAGGCGGCTCAGATAGGGGGGCACATCCAAATCCGTCTTCGGAAGCAAGGGGGAATCGATCACGGTACGTTCCAGATGGGATATGGAATGCGGCGCCTGTCCGGCCATCTCAAGATACTTCCGGTCGGCCTCCTTCCCTTTGAGATTTTCCGAACTGGCAACAAGTGTTTTCCGCAGTCTTTTCCAGTCATCAGCCAAAGAGACAAGCATGCCGTTCAGCCCCTTCAGCAGCGGGTCGGCATTCCGCAGGTCGTCGTCGAGCTTCAGGAAATCCGTGACGGGAAGGATTCCGTACGGCAGGTCATCGATCCGGAAGGAGGGGATGTTGCCTCTGGCCCGCACATGGTTGACCACGAAATCTCCAATGAGATCCAGGAGGCGGTCGAGTGTCTCATCCTTGATTTTGACCTTGCTTCGATAGTGATTCCAAAGAGCCTTGTAGGCCAGTTTCGTCCTTTCACCCTCCGAGCGGCCCGCATTCAGAACACGTCCCCAAGACTGTCGATAGTCTTCATCCGTGAATCCGAGAATGGAAGCCACTTTCCGGGAATCGGATCGGTCATAGGCGGCATTCAAGTAGTTGTCCTCCACTTCGGCCGCGTAACGCTGCCGCATCTCGTCGTCATGCTCTACCGGCGTGTACGTCCTTCCGCCCTTGACATGGTTGGTGGGAGTGCCCGCCTTGAGCATTTCGATCCGGGAATATTCATAATTGTGGCTATTGAAGAGATTCTTCAAATGCGCACCGTCGTCGGCTTCGGTTTTCTTGAAACCCAGCACGTAGATGTAATTGAAACCGTGTACATTCCCGCTGACGGGCACGGTCATCGCCATTCCCAAGCGCTCCGCTTCGTCATAATCCACCATCCACTTGCACTTTCCGTTGACCACCAGATTCCCGTCGCCATCGATTCTGTACGGCAGTTCAACCGTCTCGTCCGAGGGATTGAAACCGATTTCCAAGTCCGCGGGAATCTGGTTTCCATACCAGGTAATGATTTCCTCGGATCCGGCCACCTCCCCCATCATCATGAAGCGGTCCGGCAGGATGTGGGAAGTCGGCATATCCGGAACATCCGTTTCCTTTACCTTGACTTTCGGGAAGAAGTCGTGTTTCGGGTCGTCGAGATACATCCGGATCATGTCGTTCAAAGCGATCCTGTTCTTGCGCATGCGGGCGATGAAGTCATCCACTTCCGCGCTGAAAGAGCGGATCATCGTGTAGTCGACATCCCAGAGTTCCATCTGGCGGGCGTTGTCGGCATAATAGGGATATTTCTCATAGAAGGAGAGAAAGCCGTCCAAGCGCTCCCGCAGATACCCTGCGGTGTTCGCGATGTTGTCGTAGAGATAATCTACGATGTACTTGCAGGTCTGCGTCTCCCGTTCGATCAAGGAAAGCTGGTTCTTGATGTCGTCGATGTTCTCCCGCACCTGCCTTTCGAAGATGTACTCCCCGGTGTTCTTGTCGATGTTGTGGCTCTCGTCGATGTGGATGTAGGACAGATGCCGCTTGATGGACATACACGCGGCGTCGATGGCTTCCAGATTCTGATAGGGGCGCCTATAGCGGAACTCTCCCCCGGAACGGAACTTGTCGATCGTCTCGGGCCGCAACGTCCTGCAGATCCACGCCGCCCGGTACAGCGGGTATTTCCGGCACAGGACCTGCCATGCTTCATATTCCCGACGAGGGCTCCCGCTGGCGATAAACCATTGCAGCCAGAAGAATTTTCCGTCTTCGATTTCCTGTCGGGTCAACGAATCGGTCAGATAATCCAGGAAAATCTCGCCCGGAAACATTCTGACGCACAGTTCTTTCTGCCTGTTCCGGGTACGGAAGTGGGTCTCCACCCGAATAGGGAAAAGCAGCAGAGGGGTGTCGGTCTTGACTTTGCCCAAGAGTTTGGCGAAATCGATCTCCCGGTCGCGTTGCGATGTATGGATGTTATTTGTCATAGCGGTGTCAAATCAAGAGGGGTCGGGGATGAACAGAGACAAGTGCTTACCGTACAGCGTCACATCATTCTTGAGGATGCGGGCTGCAGCGGCGGCATCCTTCGCGGAGGCGAAGGCTTCGGCTTCTTCGGGATTCTTTCCAAAGTTCAAATCCTGGACGTCTTCTTCGAAGGTAAGCATGTAACCGTAATCGCCCTTTGACGGATCGCCCAGAAGGTCGTCGAATTTCGCCTTGAAACCGACCACGTAGATGTCATCCCGGAGAAAAGCCTCGGAGACCGGCAGTATGATCCCTTTGCCGGCCACCGTGGCGGTGTCTGAAAAGGCAAGTCTCTTCTTCGACTTTTTGTCTAGAACGGCCTTGTGGAGGTACACCTTCGTCATGGGATACTGGCGCATCAACCTTCCTTTGATGACGAAGAGAAGCAGGTCCGCCTTGGCGGCCGCATGGTTCTCCCCGATCTTGCCGGTCCAGGTGTGAAGGGGCTTGACGTCGAAGAAATTGTCGTTGCGGATGTCCTCGACACTCGTTTCGGAATCCCAGAATTTCCGGAAATAGGAACCGCGCTGATCCGTCGGATACTCCCGCCAGAGCAGTTCCCGACCCATCTCGGTGTTCATGCCGCACAGGAAGGATTCCACGAACGCGTCGTTCGACTGTAATACGACCACGGAATCGTTCGGCATCGAATCGGCGCACGGGAGAATGAACTTGTCCGATAAGAGACGCAGATAGTGATAGGTGGGTTCCGGAAAGATGGGATAGGCCATGACCGGGAACTTGGACCTGAGCAACTCGTCCACATAGGTATCACGAAGCTTTTTACCCTCGGGGGTGTCGGCGAAGAATTCGGAAATGTAGGCGGAGACGACCTCGCGGGCGCGAGCCAAGGAGGGATTATCCTTGAAGCCGTCGTCGGCCGGTGGAGCCTCATCCTTCGGTTTCCGCGGCTGCGGCTTGGCTATTTTCGGCTTCCGCGCCTCCAGAACCTTTACACACTGATCCAAGCGCTTCCAAGCGCTCAGATAGTCGCACAATCCTTTGTCGTTGCTCTCCCGGAGGAAGACGACATATTCATCGACGGTGTCGAAACACTGGATGTCCCGCTTGTCGTATTTGTCCAGATCCAACTCGAATCCGACGGGCGTATCGAAGAAATAATCGTAGATCCGCTCCCGCAAGACATCGTAACCTTCCGAGACTCTCGAGGCGTTGGGGCCGAAATCCACGGTGCCCGCCCATTGGCTCTTCAAGCGTTCGTATTCATCCTTGCGCTCACGATGTGAAGCCATGGCCGAGCCGCCGCCCGCAGTCGGCACGAATCTGTCCAGCTCCGCTTTCATATCCCGCAACAATTGATCCGGTGTGGGCGCGAAGGGTTCAAGCGGGGATTTTGTTACATCTTTTTCGCGACTTCTGTACAATACCTTCATCGCCTCTCCGTCCTGTAGAGACTTTCTCGAAAGGAAGTACCAGCCGTCTTCACCGCCGACACGAGTCAGCCCTTTTGAGGTTCCGAACGCTTCGGCATACAACTGACCGTCTATGCAGACCACATTCGCTTCGGCACACAAGCCTGCGGAATTGACACTATGGAGGAGCGCATAGACAGACATCTTTGTCGAACCCGGAATCCCGTGCCGGTCAAAGCCCTGATCGAAGAAACTCCTGTAAATTTCCATGCAAAGATCCTGGCGCGGGTTGCAGTGAACCCGCGTAGCCCCGTATCGGAGATAATGCCAGGCATAGTCTCGATGGCTGCGCGGCACGGTGGAAATCCGCAGGCCGTTCTCGAAGTCCTGGTCATTTCGGACCGGAGAAGTTCTTGACAGCGTGGAATAATGATGGAAATACCCGGAGAGATACTGGTTGAAAATCTCTTTGGAAAGGATAGAGAAAATGCGACCCGTTTCTTCACGGAGCTGACGGACAGTCGGCAATCCCGGAATTACGTAATCTTCCAACTTGAAGATCTGGGACTCAGCGATGTGTTGCATGACGGAAGCCGTGTCCAGCGAGGAGTTGATCCGCGCCAGGACGTCGGTCATGAACTGAAAGGATGCGGAAGCATATGCTCTGGGGATATTTTTGTCCCGGAGGATGCGCTCGGTCTGCGGCATTCCTCTGAAATACTGCAGCATGGTGCTCAGGTAGGCGGGATCCTTTTCTTCACCTCCGACAACCACGGAAACCTTGTTTTGAAGCGAAGTGGTCACGTTCGCGCTCGCCAAGCGGCGATACAGTTCGGCGTTCAAAGCCTGGATGTCTTCAACCTGCTTCCAAGCCCTGTTGACGAACTCTTCCTGAAACTTCTGCACGATCCGTTTTCCGATCCCGGCAACCGCGCGATAATGGATATCCAGATTGACCTGCGAGAGCCAGGGGGTTCCGTTCCTATCATTTTCGGCTTCATCGACCGAAGTGGCCAGAATGTGCTTCGCGCCATACACCGGGGGCACGACCCAAGGATCGTCGTCTCCCGCCTCCGCCCCTTGATCCGTCCCGGAAAGGATGTCCTTGTTTTCCATCAACGTCGGACTGGCGGAAAGGAGTTCCTTCAATCGATCGTACACGACACGCTCGTTGAAGGCACCGGACTTCTGCGGGAAGCTTTCCTCGTCAATCCGATCCAAAGAACTGACGGCTGCCGGCATTTGAATGGAACGACGCTTGGGGCGTTCACTCTCCCTCAGCGTATCAAACCCAACCCCTTCGCCCATCCGCGTGACATCGACGTCGATGAACGTCATGGCGGTGGTTTGGACCTTCAAATCTTCCGCCATCTTTTCGAAACTGTCCTTGCCCGTCGAGAAGGACCAGGATGCGTACACGGGAAAATCGAAAGGCCGGGTGGGGTGTTTCGATTTGTGATCTTCGTAACGAGACTCCCACGCAGGGGTCTGGGCGATGATCTTCTCCACCTCCTCCGGGGAGCAGCCCAGCCCGGCGAGCCTGCCCGTCTCGAAAGCCGGGACCAGGAAGGCGGAATAGTCCGTGAAGGGCTTCAGATCGCCACCGGAACGCAGGGCAAGCAACCGCGAGAAGACCGGAACGTCTTTTGAAAATCCCTGGGCATGCGCGGTCTTCCAGGAATCCTCCTGAGAAGGGAAGACACTCCTGAAAGTCTCTTCATCGGAAATGCTGAAGGAGACGTAATCCCTATCGCCGGCTTTCTTCTCCGTGCAGAGAGACTTCTCACAGACGAGCAGCGCCAGCCAGGGACGGATGCGGTTGTCCTTGTTCGGCTTGACGGGAGAAAACCGCCAGGGAAAATCCGGCTCCCAGAATTCGATGTAGGGCATATGCTGCGGAGCCATCGCGGCACTCAGCGGCTTGGGGGAAACCTTTGAGATGGCTGCATCCAGTACCCGGGTGATGTCACCCGGACCGACGAACTGGATTTCCTTGGTTTTCAGGATTGTAGCGGTTTTTTCGTCTCCCTCTGCAGAGGCCGCTGCCGTGTTCTGGAACCGGGCCTCTAAAAACAGCACGGCGCGATGCCGGGCCAATTCGAGGTCGCCCTGGATCGCAGACGTCGTGAGCCTGTCTTCTTCAGTAATCCGGTTGCCCAGACCCTTCTTGACCCAAGGAAAGTAATATGTGGTCGCGTTCTTTTCCATATTCATGAAAGATCTTGCATTAGGCGGTTTCAAGTTCATCGATGAGGCTGCCGACTTTCCGTTTCAGCCTCATATCGGATTCCAGGACATAGCGGCGGACGCCCTCCTCGCTTCTCCTACGGGACGGAGCGAACCTCTTGTCCGTCATTTCTTCGGAGAACTGGGCGGTCAGATGATTGGAAAGGACTGTCGGTCCCTTGTCGGCAGAAGATTTCTTCTTGGGAGCGGAGAGCTTCGCCTTCGGCGCCGGTGAAGGCCGGGACGAGGCATACTTCCGCCACTTCTCCCACACATCTTCCACAGATTGGCAGACATATTCTATGGCAGGCGAGACTTCGGCGCCCTCTCCCTTCTCTTCGTCCAGCCCGTGCTTCAGCGCGAAGCCGGAGGGCATCTTCAAGTAGGAAGGAGCCGCCAGTTTCTCCTCGTCCGAGAGCTTCTTGATCAGCGCAGGGGCGAAAGAGGAAGTCAGCATGTCGAATTCGGCGACATCTCCCGAGATGCCGAGTTCCGTTATCCTCACCTGCTTGACATCGCCCGGCTCCGACTCGCCGTACTTTTCAATCTCTTCTTCGAACGGCACTCCGCTCTGGTTGAAGAAAATTGTGTCGGAAGGCTTCATGACCAGGTTGCGTGACTTCGGCAAAGAGGAAGAGTCCTGCTTGTCAGACTCCACGAGAGAGAAGGAGACCAGTCTGTCGACAATGTCGCTGGAAACGATCTGCCAGTTGGCCTTGTCGGCGAAAGCGGCTTCAAGGATGGGGAAGACGGAGATGTACTGCTTCTCGCTGTCTTCCTGCGCCTTGCCCCAGGTCTTGCTGAAATGGGCGTGTTTCTTGATGCACAAGACCGTGAATCTGGCCTCGCCGGAGGCATGCCATTTCGCCGGCCCGCTCAATTCCAACGCGATGCCGATCGCCAGCAGGGTAATCCCGCAGCACTTCACTTTCACGCCTGCGGATCCGTCGACCATGAAGCGGAAAGGATTGAACTGGAAGAGGGCGTTGAATTCGTAGAAGCCTGAGATGGAGCAGATGTACAATTCGATGTCCATTTCCACCCTGGAACCGAACTGGACGGTGTTGGAGGTGACCGCGAAGTAGGACTCCATGGAGAATTTGAGCACCGAATAATTCAGTTTCATGCCGATTCTCCGCATATCGCTGACACGGAAGCCGGCCTCCGGCTTGTACTTGGGATGGAAGCCGCCTGCCGAATAGAGAAAGCCCTTCGTGTCGCCCGCCCAATACAGGCGGAAAGCGACGTCACCGAACAGGTCTATGCCCACGATGTGGGAATCGACCAGCGAGGCATCGAAGGAAAGACCCTTGCTGAAATCGATCATGCCGAGGAAATAGACATGGAGGGACAGGAGCCACTCCAGCTTTTCCGAAAGGCCGATGTGCAGTCCGCCGGCGATGATGACGACGACTGGATCGGGAGCCTGGATGAACAGGCCGGCATCCACCTTGATGATTTCGGAGAAGGTGATCTGGGTCATGAACCCGAAGAAGACCTGCTCTTTCTGTGTCGGGAAATATGACGTGATGTTCCCGAGAACGGTGTCCAGGTGCTCACGGATGTTATCCACGAAGAGCACGGCTCCCAGCGTCCCGTCCCGTGTGGCCCGGATGAGTTTGTCTTGTTCAATTCGCCGGTTGATACCCAGCGAACCGCCGATCCGGGTCAGCTGGAAGCCCATCCCGAGCTGGATTCCAGGTTTGAAGGTCACGCTAAGGGCCGCCATGAACGAGAATCCCTTGCTGCCGTCAGGCATCCGGAGATTGAAGAGCAGGATGGTCTCCACGCTGCAGAGATCCAGGACACTGATTTCAAGCGCGCCCAGAAATTCTTCCCGCTTCTTGTTCCACTTGATGATGCCGGATCCGGTCACGGCCTCGGTATCGATCGAAATCCCGATTCCGTCCGGGAATCTGAAATGCGGGGTGATGTCGAGGTCTCCGAATCCTCCGCTTTGATCGAACACGTTGATGTCGATACCGATTCCCAGATCCGAGAAAGAAATAGCGATGCCGTGGAAATCCGCGGTGAATGTGGAGTTGAAGTCCGCGACCAGATTGTTGTTCGCGCCTCCCCCCAGCTCGATCATCAAGTTGTTGAACTTCACAAATTCCAGGTCAAGATCCTTCTCGAGGGGAATCTGGACGAAGTACTCGCCGTTGATACGGAATCCATCCTTGATGCTGTAGCCCAGGTCCAATGTCTCCAAGACGACCTGAATCGGTTTCTTGAAGATCTTGGCGAAAAAGTCGTTCATCCGGCCCAGATACAGGTTCAGTTCCAGATTCCGCAGACCGCCGAGATAACCGGCGTCAAAACCGTTGTCGTAGCCGACGTAGATCTTCTGGGGATAATCCAGGATGGAAAGCGAGGCGACACTGTCGTCATCGTCGGCTCTGGTGTCCGGATCGGGACCGAAAATCATCAGCTTGTTGTCTTCGGTTCTGGTGAACAGCAGTTCGAGATAGGCTTTGAGGCCGCCGGAAGCATCATCCAACGGAACGACGGAAGGCACCTTGTCTCCAGGCTTGGTGGTGAAGAACAGGCCCAGTTTCCCGGAATCCTGCAGCTTTTCCCGGGCGGCCGCATCGGTTCCGGCCTCTTCGCAATCGCCGTTCATGCTTGCGGAAGCGCCCAACTTGAACTTGTGGTCCTCCCCTGCTTTGATCTCGACGCCGAAGTCGCCGATGATCACCGGCAGGAAGTACAATCCCGCCTGCTGCCTTCCATCGATCTCCTTCGTGCCGACGAAGAACACAACCTTGATGGATACGCTGCCGGAGACCTGCTCTTTTTCCGCTTTCTCTTTTGCGGGAACATATTCATAGAGCGTTACGCCGAGGAACTTGTTCTTGACGTCCAAGGAATAGGCAGGGAGCTTGATGTCATCGAAATTGAAATCCGGCAGGTCAACCAGTTCGCGGAAAGCCTTCTTCACGTCCGCGGGCACGGCCTTGTAAAGTCTGATCGTGAACTGGAGGCCGTCCTGCCAAGACTCGATCTCCGCCGCTTCCCGGGGAATGGAAACCAGTTCACGGGCGAATTTGAGATTTTCAGGGCTGAGGAGCTTCCGGTAGTCTCCGAGGTCAGGCGTTTCGGGAAGGTTCTTCCGGATATAGTCGGCCGCCTTGGGCAGCAGTTCTTCTTTGAGCCAAGTCTTCACAGCCTTTTCGACTGCGTTCCTGTAGGGCTTGAGGACGTGGTTGTATACGGATTTGCGGAGTTCCTTATAATACGTCTTGAAGACATCCACAGCGAACGACTTGAACTTGTCGGGATAATCGCTGACCGTTTGCCTGGCTGACGAAAGCGTGGACTGGATCCGAGAGGATTCCGTCAACGCGGCAAGCGTGGATTCCACCGCGCCGAGGAACTTGCCATAGAACAGATCGGTGAAATCGGGGAGGATTCCTACGGCCGTATCCTTTAGGATGCCGAAGTACCTATAGATGTCGAAGCCGGAGAACGGATTGTCGGGAAGGTCGCCCTTGATCAGTTTGTCGAGAGCGTCTCTCCCGTATTTCTCGACATCCTTGACGGAGGTCGGAATGTTTTCGGTCTGCTTCTCGAATTCCTTTCCGAGATCCTCGATCACAGCCTTGAAACGGCTCTTCCAGATCTTTTCGCTGAATACGCCGGCGGCCATCTCGTCCATCGACTTGAGAAGGGGCTGAAAGTTCTTGAGAAGGGCATTCGCGTCTTTCGCTCCCGAATCGGCGATGGCCTCGGCCCACGCATCCGGATTGACGTCTCTGAACAATTCGTGTTCAGCAGCTTTTTCCTTCACGGCCCGGATAAAAGGATCAACGAAAACGCGTTCGAAAAATGCGTCGTCAACTGCCTGGAGGGAATCGAACAAATGCTTTTCGATGTCGGTACCGGCGATTTTCGCCTCCTTGATAAGGGACCTGACCTCCTTTTCGATCCCTTCGGACAAGGCGTCGAACACCGACTCGGCCTCGGTCTTGACCTGCTCGTACGCCTCGGTCAGTTCACGCCTGACCGCGGTGGCGAATTCGCTGATGGCCTTCAGGACATCGAAGATGAATTCTTTGAAAGTCTCCAAGTTACGGGCGGCCTCACTGTCGGAAATCCGCTTCCCCAGGTCTTTGATCTTCTCACTGATGCGGATGAGCAGTTCATGCAGGAACTGCTGAATGTCCTCCATGTCCGGAATCTGAGGATTGAAGGCACGCAAAACACCGATGACTTTCTCCATCAGGTCAACGGCCTCATCATAGTTGCGGATCGGATATATTTCCTGGAAATAGTCGATCGGTTCGGTGAATATGCGCTTGAACCGGGACCAATTGATCACATCGATTTCGACGGTGGGAGCGACAGCCTTCCACTTGGAAACAGCCCCCGAAAGGGCTTCATCAACTTCCTTGGCGCTTTTCTTCACATCGGACAGCACGTGGTTGAACTGTTCGGGAAGATCTTCGATCTCGGAAGGAATTGAGGAATAGGGCAGACGCGGCGCGTCCGGAATGTATCGGGCGATCTCGATGGTCTGCTTGTCGATAACTCTGAGGAAATCCAGTACCGCATAGATCTGATTGAGAATCTTGGCGAACTGATTGTAGTCACCGAACAATTCCTCGCCCAGTTCCTCCAGCCTCGCCTTTGCAACCTTCAACCTGGCTTCTAAGTCCGAACTGACTTCCCGAATCACATCCAGACCCTTTTCCTTGGCGGCCTTGGCCAGTTCCTCCGCCCTGGCCACCAATTGTTTTTCAAGGTCGGTGATTTCCTTCTGGAGTGCCTTGATTTCGTCGATGACTTCCTCGACCGGTCTGACAAGGGAATCCTCGATGCCGTCTTTCAGGTACCGAGTGATGTCTTTGGCATTGCCGACAAGGGCGTCGATATCATCCGCGAACACTTCCTTGGCATTGCGCAGCATGACGACGAGGATGTGGTCCAGGATACGGTCCGCGAATTCTTTGTTGAAATAGCTATCCTCGAGAAAATCCAGGAAGCGTTCGTGTTCGGAAACCAATTTCGCGCCTTCCAAATCCTTGAATTTCCGGATGATGTGGACAAGTTCCATGATCACCTCGAAGAGGTTGTAGACGTTCCCGAACAGACCTTCATCCGCCGGCACTTCCTCATCTCCCAGGCCCCCGTCCTCATAGAGTTTCTTCGCTGCCGCCAAGAAGGGTTCCGCCTTCGCCTCGGCGGATGCAGGATCGGCCACTATCGCGTCGATTTCCTTTTTCCAGTCCACGGTCGTGGAAAATCCCTGCACGATTTTTCCCAACTTGACCAAGACCGCCATGCACGACTTGACCAGATCGAACAGTTCTCCGTTCTCTTCGAACTGCGAAATGTCGTAGCCGAGCCGGCGGAAGAGCCCGTTGACGTAATCCTCGAATTTGAATTTTCCCGACTCGACTTCCGACAGAAAGTCAGCGGAAGAATAGCGCTCCGGATCGGCTTTTTCCGGCAGATAGTCCGTCACGTTTTGAAGGACATCCTTTAAAAGCGCATCCTTGGTTTTGGAAAGCACGAGTCCGATTTTTGATAGAATTCTCTCCGCACCTTGCAAGGCGCCTGCATCGGGGTCACTCATATCCACAGAAGGTTTTAGTATACGTCAAGTCCGCACGTTTCCACCCCTCGCGAAAGCCGCGAAAACAATCGGGGCGGTATCCCTCTTAAATCCATCTGGTGACGAATATACTAATAAAACCTCAATTCCAAAGTACCCGGAACAGAAAACTTGGCGAAGGTGGACATTTTTCATTACATTTGCATGCGGGAAAGAAGAGAGGCAGGACGATCCGCCGCGCCGGGGAACCGGTGAGGAAAGTCCGGACAGGGAAGGGCACTCCGCCGGGGAAAGCCCGGATGGGAGCAATCGCATGGAGGCCGTAACAGAAAAGAACCGCAGGAACCGCCCGGCCCGGCCGGGCACTCTTGCAAGGGTGAAAACGCGGGGTAAGAGCCCACGACGGAAGGCAGCGATGTCTTTCGGGTACGGTCCCGGAGCCTGCAAGACCAAATATACCGGCAGCCGAAGGCGGCCCGCCTGATGCCGGGGGGTAGGTCGCGCAGATAAATGGCGGATTTAAAAACAGAAACCGGCTTACAGTCCTGCCTATTTCTTTTCCTTTTGCCGACGTCTATCGTGGCTGATTCGCAGCCGCGGTAGCTTCCAAATCCAGGGCCTCGGCCAAGATGACGATGGGGTTGAAGACTTTGTAGGCGGTGGACATTTCGATCTGCCACTTGCAGGTTTCACATTCGCAGCAGACAAAATCCGGAGACAACGCGTTGATCTGATCGAAGACGGATTTCCCGATGGCCTGGGAAGAAGCGTAATTTTCTTTCTTGAAGCCATAGGTGCCTGCGATTCCGCAGCAGCCGCTGTCCAGAACCGTCAAAGAAACACCGGGAATCATACGGATCAGCTCCTCGGTGAAGATGCTCCATCCGAGTTTTTCCATGTGGCAGGGAATGTGATACACGATCCGGGCGCGGTAATCGTTCTTGAACACCAGCCGGATCTCCCCCGCGTCGAGTTTTTCAAACAGGAATTTTTCCACCAAGGTGATGTGATCACGGACATCGGCATTGTCTATCCCCAAGATGTGCGGATATTCATCCCGCATCGTGAGAGTGCAGGTAGAGGCGGTCGCAACGATGGGGAGCCCGCGGGAAACAGCCTTTCTGAACTCCGCGATATTATGGTTTGCATTCCGGGCAACTTGCGACCAGAGTCCGTTGGAGATCATCGCCACCCCGCAACATTTTTCCTTGAGGAGTCGCACACCCCAACCGACTGCATTCATCACCTGGACGAAGGCCTTCCCAACCTCCGGATGCTGGTATTCTGTCGAGCAGCCATGGAAATATGCCAACTGGTTCCGATAACGGTCCTGAGCCGCTCGCGCTTCTTTCTTGAACCATCCTCTGAACCCGCGCGACTGATATTTCGGAAAAGCGCGATTGCGGTCAATGTCGAGCATGACATCCATAACCACTTTCGCAGGTTTCGTAGAAATCAGGCTGTTCACCAGCGGAGCCACAGGACGGGCGAATTTGCCCATCAAGTCGGTGTTCGCCAACACAACGTCCCGCAATTCGGGGAACTGTTTGTCGTAATTTCTGCGGGCTGAATGGATGAGATCAGCGATCTTCACGCCGGAAGGGCAGGCGACTTCGCACCGTTTGCAGTTCATGCAGAACTTCAAGTTCTCGTCGAAAAAGAATTTGTTTTTGAGGCGAAGCCTCTCTCCGTCCGGGCCGGCTTGCTTCGGACCCGGAAAGGCGGGATTGACAGATACGACCGGGCAATACACGGTACAGATCGTACACTTGATGCACTGCTCAAAATTATTGAAACTGATATTCCTTTGCTGCATAGCCTTATTCGTTCATGATGATTTCTGCCGCCCTGAAAGCCGTCATTATCGCGACTCCTGCTCCGCTTCCTTCGAACAGCGAGTTGCAGCCGCCGAGTTCCGCCCCGATGACATAAAGATTCCCGACCGGAGACCCATCCTTGAAAGGATGGAAATCCTGATCCGTCTCAACTCCGAAACCCAGGTAATTCTGCTTCGCGAAGAAATCGATGTCATACCAGGAATTCCGGTCGGCGGGATAGGAGACATCCAAGCCGAAAACAGGTTCGAGAACAGCCTTGGGTGTTGATAAAAGGCCTTTTGCGAAGAAATGGCCGCTTGCCAGGACGAAATGGTCGGCCTCCACGTCGATGGCGCCCAGATTCGCTGTACGCACACTGCGCGCCCTGCCTTCGGATACTTCGGAGGCAAGCACTTCGTCCCCCATGAGGAAAGTCCCGCCGGCATAAACGAAAGCGCGCTTCAGCAGCATCTGCATTCGGATCCCGGGAACAGAGGGGGGCATCGTCCCGGCAAAAAGGATCTCGGCGGGAATCATCTCTCGTAACCACTCACAGACCATAGGATCTGCCAGTCCGAAGACCTCAGGAATCACCACGTATTCTTCTCCCTGCAGAAGGTCGGCAACCTCTTTCGCGAACTGCTTCCAATTCTCCTCCCGATCCATCACTCGCGCGATGTTGACGGAGCGCATTTCGGTGGGGTTCTGTCGCAAATGCTCAACATCCGGAAGTTTCACGTCGGCAATCCGGCTGACGGAAACTCCCATCTTCTCCAACCCTTCCGCAAGAAAGTCCGTGTTGAAATCCAGATAACCTGCGAAATTGACGATCAGCATCCTTCCGCGAAGGCGTTCCTTCCGCGAAGGAAAAACCGTAGTTTCCTTGAGCGCAAGCCAACAAGGCATGAGGGTGCCGGAAGGGGTCAGACGATACATGTTGCTGTTCCGGTTCCCCTTCAGCTCGATTCCGCAGTCGGCGAAGAACTGAGGGGTCGCCTTCGCATATTCCATGATCTTCCCGCCTCCGATCTTTGAATATGGATGCGAAGCACCCAGTTTGTGGATGGCGGCGATCGGCTCTGAAACTTCCTTTCCGTTCGGCAGTTTGCCGAGCAGGCCG
>JGI24712J26585_10000409_pt1 | contig 36975 bp, 30 predicted proteins | sample BioPla3DNA2_FD_26585 | JGI IMG/M metagenome (IMG submission 26585)
AGAAAGAAATATTGCATGACATCAATATGACTATAAACGGGGGAGAAAAAATAGCGATAGTAGGAAGAAACGGAGTCGGCAAAACCACGCTTGTAAAACTGCTATTGCAATTATACAGACCGCAAAGTGGAGAAATAGAGATGGACGGAAAGTCTGTCGAATCATATTCATTGAAAGAATACCGCGGCAGGTTCGGCGTGGCATTTCAAAACACGCATCTGTATTCGGTGTCGGTAGCAGAAAATGTACTGATGAAACCATATGAAGAAACTGAAACGGAAAGAGAACGCATAACAGAAGCATTAAAGAAAGGAAGACTGTACGGCAGAATTGCCGAAGAAGAAAAAGGAATAGAATCGACGGTAACAAAAGAATTCGATGCTGATGGAATAGAGTTTTCCGGAGGACAGGTACAGAAACTGGCATTATCGAGAGTATTTGCGCGGGATTGCGGAATAATAATACTAGACGAGCCGTCAGCTTCGCTGGATCCGGTAAGTGAAGCCGAAATGTACGAGAGTATGTTAGAGTTGATGAAAGAAAAAACAGTAATACTGATATCGCACAGACTTTCTGCCTGCCGGAAAGTGGACAGGATATATGTACTTGAAGACGGAAAGATAGCCGAAGAAGGAACACATTCTGCGTTGCTGAAAAAAGGCGGAATTTATGCCGATATGTGGCATTTGCAGGCTGATGGATATATTGGCGCCGAAGCATAAAACAAACACAGACAAGAGATCGGCACCGGGGTTACATTTTGGTAAGCATTAAGACTCTCTCATAACATCTCCTCGCATTTCCGTAATGTTTTATATTAGATTGTATAATACCTTGAATATATTAAAGAAGATTCCATTATGTCAATACATCAAGCAGCGATATTTAACAGAAACCCCGATGAAATGGTCGGCAGCGATTATTTTTATCGCACAAATTTTGACGAAACAATAAATAAAATATTGTTTTCTTTGAATCCGGCAAATAATAAATTGCCTTACTCTTCTTTGCAGGAATATCATGAACTTAAGGATTCTGACATAAAAAGAAATTTTCTCGATAGCTGGAATCAGAGGTTTTACGGAACTGCGCAGACTTCGCCTTATGCGCCGTGGCTTGACGAACCCCGGTTTCGGGAAATTTCAGCTCAGATAGCCGGGGACGGAGAACTTTTTCTGGATATAGCAAGCGATTTTTCTATGGGAATGGCTCCTTATATTCTGAGGCTGAATCCCGATGTTCCGTGTTATGTGTCGGATATCGATGAAAGAACCATGAGGACTCTGCGCGAATATTTACAAAAATATCTCCCTGAATATAAAATCAGCGTGGCTTCTTTCGACAACAACGATATGCCGATTCACGATAACTCACTGAAATATGTGACAAGTATAGACGGAGTAACAAGCTCAACCCAAAAAAGCGATGAGTATACTGTGATGTCGTATTGTCTCGGCAGTGAAAAAGTTATTTCGGAGATTTATCGTATACTTAAACATGGAGGATACTTCATCACCTGCGAACAAAGTTTTGATTGTGATTATGATTTACGGGAAATATATGAAAATTATTCCGTGCACGGAAAACTTTTCGGAATATATACCTGCGATGAAATCCAATCTGTCATCGAAGATATATTAAAGTATTCATGGAAAGATGCGTTTGAAGCTGCGGGTTTTGAGATTGAACTTGAGAAAAAATATCATCACCGATACTCCGAGAGCGAACTGAAACAGTTTATGTTCCGGTATACCTATTATAACAAGCTGCGCAAATGGACAGATACCGAAATAGCGCTCAATTATCTTACAACCGAACTTGTAGAAGAAATCTGCCGTGCGAAATCCGCGAATGAAATTCTTTCCTGTAAAGCGTTCACTAACGCGTGGACAATGATCGGCGCCAATGTTGCCGACAGAAAAAATCTTGAGAAAACTGATGTTGTCAATTTACTGTGGGAATATGTAAAGTCCGGTTCAACTTCGGGAAATTTTAAACATGAAAACACAGGATTTGATATCTATCATGTCAACGCATTATATGTTCTGAAAAAGCCGGAATAATCCTGTATATTTCCGCACATCAACCGAGTTGTCAATGAGCGAGTTGTGGCGTGGGGCGGCGGAACGCATCAAGCCGGAGTAAGAACATCCGAAAAATCCAAACAAAACAAAAAATGTGGAAAGAAAAACTGTCACAGAATAGAGTAAAAATCACATGGGAAGCGATAGTTGCGGCAGCATTGGTCATCGCAGCGCTCGTCTCAATCCATGGTAAGTTTAAGGAGAAAAAATGAGTATAATTGCATCAGGTGTTATTTATTTCACCTCTGAACTAAATTGTTCTGCCTTAAATGATATTTCATTTTATATTGTGCAGGAAGCTATAAAAAATAAGCTGGGTATTCTGCTGGGTGCGAATATACCTCAATGGTTAAAAAACCGATACGTTGAAGTATATCACATAGACACATCAATAGATGGCACGAAAATGATATTTCATTTATCTGAGTCTGTCTATTATGCTAATTGCGAAAAGTTATTTGAGCCTGTTATGATAGATTATTCTGAAGACGGTGAAGTTCGGAATGTGGATGTAAGCGAAACTGACATTATAAAATTGCAGTATTTCTTTAAATGCGTATTTGACAATGCCGATGTATCTCATATATGGTTTTGCTTCGATAATGATGATGGTAATGAAGCAACCATGAAATGTTATGATTGCTTTCCGGAACAATTCGGTGATGTTTTTAAAGAAGAAATAATCAAAATCAAATCTTGGAATCCGACGTTTTGTGTCAACATTAAATCAAATTAATATGGAATGTGGGGAATGATATGATTGATTATATCGAAGCTCATAAATTTTGCAGCAATCATGGAGATAAAGTGAAAAATAACAAAATTTGCGGTTGCTTTTGTTGCCTTTCAATTTTTCCGCCTGTTGAAATCAAAAAATGGATGAGAAGTAAGAAACCGCTTATATCTGGTAAAATGCGTAAAAACGACGAATGGGTATATGATGAGCAGCTTACTGCATTTTGTCCGTATTGCGGCACTGATTCTGTAATTGGTGATAGTTCCGGTTATCCGATTACAAAAGAGTTTCTTGAGAAGATGAAAGAACATTGGTTCAAACAGTTACTCTGAACTATATTATAGGTTATTGCAAGTTTCCATAAAATGTGAATAGCGGATTTGAATGATATGAAAAACGGGGTTGGCTTTGTATTGTTTGTGAAGAATAGAATGATATCATTTCTGGAAGGATATGCATATGATGAACTATGGCCCGATGAGATTTTTGAAGATAAATTAAAGTGAAGACTTTTTTTGGTTCGTAAGCAAAAGTAGATCTATAGGGTTTGTTTTCGATGATAAATCATAAAAAATTAAATCTATCAAATTGCAATACCAGGTTGCAACAGTTCACGAAGAATTTGTGGTAAACCTACGATACTCCGTATTCTGTCCGTCCCCGATCAGATGTCTCTCTTCCGAACTCAGGTGTTGACCTTTTCGATGTCCTGTGTTATATTTTTCGTCCATAGTTATGATTCCTTTCGGATCGTTGTCCGGTTAACTCAATTCTGCCTTAGAATCTTCGCTGTGGATGTATTTTTTGCTATTGCATCTTCATTTTACAATCTGCGTAATAAAAAAATATTAACAAACCGTCGATTTTATCATGAATCGGCGGTTTGTTAAAATGATTTTAATAAAGAATTTCAAAAAATGAGACAAAATGAATTTTAAATCGTTATATAATATAAATGTGTTGTTCGGCAAGATAACGATTCATGCCGGAATTAAAAAACGACGGGGAAAAGTTATAATGAAAAAGAAATCGAACTTTCTTCTCATCACATTTCTTGTATTGCTTTTTATCACACAAGCCGCAGGCTGTAATAAACAAGAAAATAATCAAGAGAACACAAATAATTCGGATATCGATACGACAGAATCGACCATAACCGAATATTCCCTTGAGGAAATATATCCACAGGGGTTTGATGATGACATAACTGACCCGTCTTACTATAGAATTCTTATATATCCGATGAAAGACCGTATGTATTCATGCTTTCCTCTTCCGTTATGGACTTATATAAACGACAACCATGAAATTTCTACATATACAGTATGTCAGGATCCGTTATGCGACCACTCAAGCTTGCCTTGTTTATCGTATGTATTAGAGACTAATATTACTGAATTTGTAGAATCAAACGGAAAACTGTATTTAATAATACACGAGGATGACCCTTATAAATGTCAACTGATCGAATATGATCCCGAAGCGGGGAAATATGTTGTATTGGGTGAATTTGATTATGGCGGAGGAATGTTGGGTAAGCTTGGCAGATTTGTTTACTTTTATATAATAAGAGTCGACGGGCAAACGGAATCGCTGAGGCAGCTTACCACAAGGATTATATACAGATACGATGTTCTGGAATCCAAAACCGAGAAACTGATTGAACTGCCGCAGAACTATGAAGTGTGGTATACAACAGGTTACAACGGTCATATATATTATACCGATAAATACAGAAAATTATATCGCTGTGATGCGAGTTTTAAAAATAAGGAAACGATAATAGACGAAAAGATAGAGAAATATTCATTGACCCATGACTACATTTATTACTTAACGAAAGAAAACGAAGAACATAATACGGGCGCAATTTATGCACTTGATATCAAAAACAATACCCACGAGAAATTATATGAAAATATAACATGGTTCAGCATTGAAGACAATACAATGTATTATTCTCATTATGAGCTTCTTGAAACATTTGAATGGGACTTTGCAACTTACGATGAGGATTGGAACAAGAAGATTGAACGCAGAACAATTACGGTAAATCACGGGAATAAAATCTACTTGATAAATTTGGAAAACGCGGGCGAAAAAGAAGGTAAACTCCTTTCTTTTTTGGAGACATTAAGAGATAAAGGTTATTATCTCAGCGAATCATATACGGTATACAATGGTTTTCTTTTCTCTCAAAGCAGAGAGGAATATTCGGAAGGCGATAAAAAAGGAATAAAATCCGGAGTTGCGGCAGTATCGATAGAAACCGGCGAGGTTTTTCAACTTTCAACTGAATATATTATGCAGTCATGATTAAAATCACAGGATATCAGTTATATCGTTTTTTCATCGATGTCAGGAAGGTCATTTTTGTCATGGTATTATTATGCTTAAATATCATGACAATGTTCTTTGTCGGCAAATACGGCGCTGCCCGGCAATCGGGTGAGATTTTCGGGGATTATCATCCTCAGGCAAGGGTCGGCATAAAATATACGGTCAATTCCGCCGCCGAATTTTACGATAACATAGCTTTCGTGTGTGAAAATGCCGAGAAGAACAAAGAACAATCGGGGGAAATCTTCGGCAGTTATCAGGAAAACCTGCTGAAAATATATAAAGACCTTCATAATTCGGCGGAGATTTCCGACAGCGACTTTTCCGAGACGAAATATTTTCAGCACGATTACAGCGTGATATTCATCTCAGCGGCGGCATTGCTGTTTTCAATTACAATATACGGTGAAGATATCTCGCTTGGCATTATGCCGATAATCAGAACCACAAAAAACGGACGGATAAAACTGGCGCTGGCAAAGCAATTGTCGGTGCTGCTGTTTGTTTTTTCAGCGTTATTCTGTTTCTTTCAAGTGAGCTTATCGTATACGGAAAAGAGCTGATGTTCGGTGCTCCGGTGCAATCGCTGCCGGAAATGGCGTTATGCCCTTATGACATTAAAGTTTATCAGTATCTGATAATATATTTCTGCACAAAATTCGTCTTTGCAGCAGTATTCACTCTCATATGCAATTTAATAATATGCGCGTCGGCAAGCGTGATAAAAAGCTGTCTCGCCGCGATTTGTGTTTCTGCGATGTCATGGGCAGCGTCGCTTGTGAGGATAACATCGATATTCAGCCCCTTAAATTACATCAGCATATATAAAATGTCAACGGCAAAGCCATTGTTTTCGCAATACCGCCCGGTCGTTACAGGGGGAAAACTGTATCCGGCCGTCCCTGTTGTGTTTATCGTATATGCGATCATCGGCGTTTTGTCATTCGCGGCGGGAATATATTTATCTTCTTCCCGCCGAACAAAAATAATTCCGGAGAAACAGAAAAGAATATTATTTTTCAAAGTTCCTGTTTTCAATTACACAAGCAAAAAGCCCAAGTCTTATTCCATGTCAATATGGATATGCGAATTCAATAAATGCATAGTTCTGTCGGGCGCATTTTTAATAATACTTGCGGCATTTGCGGTAAATATCATCATAAATATCACAGGCGGCACCGGCGGCGCATATTCGGTAAGCGAACTGATATATCACGAATATATGACATATTATTCGGGAGATGCCTTTGAAAACAGCCTATGGACGGAGTTGAAAGCCGAAGATGTGCTGGCAACCGCGAGAGAGCTTGACATAAAAAAAGAACTCCGGCGCGCCGCGGAGAATGATTTTATTTTCGGGAAACTGACCCCCGAAGAATATGACGACATTCTGGCGCAATGCGGCGATGCCGAGATACGCAGGAATGTTTTCACGAGGATAGAAAAATACGAGGAATATCTGTCAAAAACGAAAAATGTCAGTTTTGTTTACGATACCGGATGGAATAAAGTGTTCGGCCGCGATATCGATATCCCGGTCTATATTGCGGTTCTGCTGCTGGCGGCTTCCGTGTTTGCGATAGAACACGACAGGAAAACTTCGTCATACGGCATGGATGTTATTCTGAAAACAACGAAATTCGGACGCGGCAAGACTTATATAAGTAAGCTGTCTGTTTTAACTGTCTGCTGTTTGGTTGTTTCGGTTATTTCCGAGATGATATCGATACTGTTTATAATGCGGCATTATGAACTTCCGCTGCTTAATGCGGCAGCCAAATCGCTGATGATTTTCAGCAGACTGCCGCAGCAATTTTCAATATTCGGAATATTCGTCACAAACGAGCTTGCGCGGGTACTATCTCTGCTGTTATTTGCGATTATTACAGCGGGAATTGCGGAAATCACGGAGAAGCGTCTCGGCATAATAATTTCAGGTTTATTTATACTGATACTCCCGAAATTAACATCAATCGATGTGACGACCATAACTTCTGGCTATTTCATTGTATATGAAATCATGCTGTTGATTGCCGCGTCGGCGGCGCTTGCAGTCTCAAAGTTTAAATGGAACAACTACGGGGGTATTTAAATGAAAAAGAGAGCCATCATTGAATCCGGAGTTCCTCAGCTCAGAGATCCCTGCGTTGTGGTAAAGGACGGCGTTTATTATATGTGCGGAACCGGTTGGCATATTTGGAAAAACGACACGGGAAACCTCGCCGGCGGATGGGTCGATCTCGGATGCGTCGCAGAGATTCCGGAAGATGCAAAGACAAATTTCTGGGCGCCGGAAATCCATGCCTATAACGGCGCTTACTATATGTTTACTACCTATCTCAGCAAAAAAACCGGACGCCGGGGATGTACTGTTTTCCGTGCAGACACGCTCGAAGGACCTTATCGTGAGATCAGCGGCGGACATCTGACTCCCGCCGATTGGGACGCAATCGACGCCACTTTATATGTTGACGAAAGCGGTCAGCCCTGGATGATCTTCGTTCATGAATGGGTTTGCATGCCCGATAAAGTGGGAACCATGGCTGCGGCTAAGATGTCAGATGACCTCACAAGCCTTGTAAGTGAGCCGGTTGAGCTTTTCCGCGCCGATGCTCCCGGTTGGGCTGTGGGTGGCGTTACTGACGGATGCTGGATGTATCGCTGCTCCGACGGTCAGCTTCTCATGCTCTGGTCAAACTGGGATAACGCCGGATACTGCGTCGGTATTTCAAGAAGCGCGTCCGGGAATATTCTCGGCGAATGGACACACGATCCAGTTCCTCTTTACTCAAAAAATATAACAGGCGTTTACGACGGCGGCCACGGAATGATTTTCAAGGATATAAAAGGTCATATGTACCTCTCGATCCACTCACCGAACTCCCCTGTCGGCAGTCGTCTTGAGATGCCTATATTTGTGCCTGTAAAAGAGAAGGACGGAACTCTGATATTGGATATGTGAGCATAAGGGGTTTGCGATTTTTTGCATGTATATTAAGGAGGAAAATCATGTTTCAGCCCGATTACAGATATCTCGAGTCCGCTGCAAGGAATGTAGAAGCCGCCCGTATCCCGCTTTATGAACACTTGATTAACTTCGATGTAATCGAAAAAATAATGAATAAGGAATTTGCTCCGCTTATCTGGGGGAATTATGAGGAGAAAAAAGAATTCTTCCGCAATTATTGCGCTTTCTTTATGAAGCTGGGATATGATACCGTTTCGTTTGAATTGTGTATAGGCGGGATTCTGCCGGGCGGAGGCGCATTGGGCGGACACAAAAAAGGCGTTATACAGACCAGAGAAGATTTTGAAAAATATCCTTTCAACGAAATTCCGGAATTGTATGAAAAAGCTTTTCATGATATCTTCAGAGCGTTGCATGAAGTGATGCCGGAAGGTATGAAAGCGGTGGGCGGCGTCGGCAACGGCGTTTTTGAGTGTGTCCAGGATTTGACGGGTTATATGGACCTCTGCTATATATCTGCGGACGATCCCGAACTTTACTCGGATTTATATAAAAAGGTCGGAGACATGAGCCTGAAAATCTGGAAAAATTTCCTGATAGAGTTTTCCGATGATTTCTGTGTTCTGAGATTCGGCGATGATTTGGGATTCAAGAGCAATACACTGATATCTGACGACGATATTGTCACTCATATCATTCCGCAGTATAAAAAGATAATTGATGAAGTGCATCGCTGCGGAAAACCGTTCCTGCTTCATTCCTGCGGAAATATATTCAATGTTATGGATGAACTGATTGCCGCCGGTATCGATGCAAAGCACTCAAATGAGGATCAAATTGCGCCTTTCCCGGTGTGGGTTGAAAAATACGGAGATAAAATCGGCAATTTCGGCGGCATTGACACAGACGCGGTTTGCCGTTTGTCAAGAGCCGAAATGAAGGAATATATAACCGACGTCGTAAAAAAATCCGTAGGACGCGGCGGTTTTGCTTTCGGTTCCGGAAATTCAATTCCGAGTTTTGTTCCGATAGGTAATTATCTTATGATGAATGAGATAATCAGAGAAATCCGCGGTGAGTAAATAAGATTTTGTTAAAAGGAGTTAAATCATGAAAAATTGGATTAATAAGCTGCCCCAAAGCCGCAAACCGTTTCCCCTGCTTTCTTTTCCGTCATCACAGCTGATCGGAGAAAGCGTATACCGGATAACCCATGACGCCGAGATACAAGCCGAAGGAATCGTTAGAATTGCTCGGGAATTTAATTCTGCCGCGGCTGTTTGTATGATGGATCTGTCGGTGGAAGCGGAGGCTTTCGGCTGCAAAATCGTTGTCAAAGAAAACGAGATTCCTACCGTTGTCGGCGCATTGATTTCGGATATAGACGAAATTCCTTCGCTCCCAATCCCTGTTGTCGGAGATGCGTCGAATCGAACCGGTTTGTATATTAAAGCTGCGAAACTGGGTGCGGAACAGATTAAAGACCGCCCTGTATTTGCCGGAATCATCGGTCCGTTCTCTTTGGTCGGACGACTGATGGAGGTACAGGAGGCTCTTATGAATTGTATAGCAGATGAGGATTTTGTTTCGGCCGCGCTGGAAAAAGCAACCGAATTTCTCATTCGATACGCAAAAGGTTATAAAGACGCAGGAATCAACGGTCTGGTGATGGCGGAACCTCTTGCGGGTATTTTGTCCCCGGCTTTGGAAGAAGTCTTTTCCGCGCCATATGTAAAGCAGATCATTGATTCGGTACAGGATGAAAATTTTATCGTTATCTATCACAATTGCGGACCAAACATAACTCGGATGACAAAATCATTTGCCGATAACGGCGCAGCCGCTTATCACTTCGGAGATGCGGTGGATTTGGTGCAGATGCTTGAATTAATGCCTGCGGATAAACCTGTCATGGGAAACATTTCCCCTTCTGAACAGTTTTTATCCGGCACGCCGGAAAGCATGACCGAAGCCGTAAACATGCTGATAAATAAATGCTCTTCATATAAGAACTTCGTCCTGTCATCGGGATGCGACATTCCGCCCTCATCAAGTCTGGCCAATATCCGAGCGTTTTTTAAAGCTGCAGAAGATGCGGCAGGCAAATAAAAAGTAATTAAAATCAGATATGAAGAAAAGGTAACTGTTATGTCTAAAGAAATCCATTATGACCTGAATTTTGTCATGAGAAAAGGGTACCCGAAGATAAAAAAGCTCGGAGCGGTAAGTCCGTACGGAGAGTCAACCCCGTTCGTTTTCAACGACCGTTTCTACCGGCTTGAGCTTGTGGATACCAATCGTCCGACGAAAGGTCTCGACCCGAATCTGCCTATACACGCGATTATCCGCGACAGGGAGACAGGAGAGATTATTTCCCGTTTCGGCGAAGGCTGTTATTATTATTCGTTGTATCAGGAAAACGAAACTGTATATGTTATCGGAACAATATCTCTGCCGGGAATACTGGCGGGAGACAGATTCAGAATTTTCGAGACACGGGATCTGATTCACTGGCAGGATCGGGAGCTGCTGTCAAATCCCGGATGGCGGTATTATAACACCTCTCTGACCAAAGGCCCGGACGGGTATGTCCTGTGTATGGAATCGGATTATACAGGCGTGCCGTTTACCTGCTTTTTCGCCCTTTCAAAAGACATGATTAACTGGACTTTCATGGACACCGAAAAAGGATATCCACTTGACAGATATTGCGGCGGTCCCTGGATGCGATACAGCAGGGGGTATTATTATTTGATTCTTGTCACGGAGCTGCCGGGAAATCGTTATACAAATTATGTCTGCCGCACGAAAGATTTTGACACATGGGAGCTGGGCTATTACAACCCTCTGCTGATGCCCGACGAAGAGGATCGAAAAATCTCTCCTTATATGTATGATATAACGCCCGAACTTCTTGAACAGATAAGAACGGGTTTTATAACAAGCAATTCGGACGTTGATCTTTGCGAATGGGAAGGGAAGACAATAATCACATACAACGTGGGTAATCAGCTGGGATTCTATTATATGGCGGAAGCAGAATACGACGGCAGCCTTGCCGATTTTCTCGAATCATTTTTTGAGTAAGTTATTCTGCGTGAAGTTTGTTTCCGCAGAGGATATTTATTATGAAGTCATATGTCAAAAAAGCAGTTGTATTGTTCCTATGCGGGTTGTTTTTGCTCTTATTTAATGCCTGTAATGCCTGCGAAAACACCGATTCTGGCAATACGTCGGAAACAACGGCTGAAAAAAACACCTCTGCGGAGGAAACAGAATCTCCGGCAGAGGATAACGATTATGATTTAAAAGGGCGGATTTCGACTATGAAAACATACTATGTATCTTCTTCCGGCAGTGACGGCAACAGCGGTCTCAGCGAAGACAGCGCGCTGCTTACGGTAACCAAAGCCGTCTCGCTGATGTCCGGCGGCGATAAACTCTGCCTTCGCTGCGGAGACACTTTCTACGGCAGCATAATGCTGCCCGATGGTCCGGACAGAGATCACCCGACCGAGATTACGTCATACGGCGACGGCGCAAAGCCGGTTCTATCGCAGTATAAACTTCCGTATCCCTCTGCCTGGGAGCGTGTGTCCGACTTCATATGGCGCGTTGACCTCAGCGATCCGTCATGTTTCGGGGGAAATATTACGGAGCTTGACACGAACGCGGGATTTTTACTTGTCGACGGCAAGGTATACGGTCACAAGCGTTTCAGCACCGAGGGGCTTGAAAAGGAGTGGGACTTCTTCTCTGACAACCGGTATTGCTATGTTAAGACCGGGGGCGAATCTCCCGCGGCTCTTTCCGACGATATCAGAATAGCCTGCAACATCAGAAGTATCGGATTCTCCGACAATATACGGGTTACCGGCATAGAGCTGAACGGAACCGGCGGTCACGGTATCTCCGGCACCGTCAGCGGCGCTTATATCGGAAACTGTGATTTCATCAACATCGGCGGCTCCGAGCTTCCCGGCTACCCGAAGCCCGACACCCGTTACGGCAACTGTATAGAGTGCTGGTCCGATTCAAGCGATGTTCTGGTAGAAAACTGCCGCTTTACAGGCGTATATGACGTTGCCTTCACCATGCAGGGACAACCGGTCTATACCGGCTGGAATAATATTCATTTCCGCAAAAATGTGCTGTGGGACTGTCAGCAGTGCTTTGAAATCTGGTCGGGCGAATATGCCGGCGATGATGAAGAAGCAGGCAAAAAAGTCGGCTTTGTCAACTGCTCGTTTGAAGATAATGTTTGCATCAATTCAGGTAACTGCTGGAGCTTTTTCGTGCGCCCGGACAAGAGCGTTTCCTGTCATCTTCTGATATACGGACTCGGGACACCCGTGTGCGATATCACCGTTCGCGGCAATACGTTCGCAAACGCCCGCGCGGCGTCGATCTATAAGTCCGGCGGCCCGAAGGAGATTCCCGACGATTATAAGATATTCGATAACACCTTCATTATAAGCGACGGACAGAATATCTGCCTGCCGGGCGGCAGCTCCCGGGAAATTACCGATGCATTCGATGTGAAAATCAGAGCGGATAATTTCGTCGTCGCCTCGGATAATTTCGTCAATTTTCTCTTTGATGAATGAAATGTGTGAGATAGGTAAATGATATGGCAAAGTTTGTCAAAATATCCGCCCTTTCCCAGCCGTCATGCGCCGCTCGGTACAGCGGCGATATGGAAGGCATGGTTCAGATAATGCAGCGCCATCTGCAGGCTAATATTGCGCAGGTACTCGCCGACAGCCCTGATCTGATCGTATTGCCGGAAGTCTGCGACAGATTCCCGTCAATGCCGCTTGAGGTGCGCAAGGAATATTACCGGTATCGCGGCAATCGCATACGCGACATGTATTGCGAAATCGCACGCGAGCATAAATGCTATATCGCTTATTCGGCATGCCGTCTTATTGAGGGGGAGACGAATCATCCCTTCAGAAACTCTACGCAGCTTATCGGGCGGGACGGCGAAATTGTCGGCATATATGACAAGAATCATCTTGTTCCTGCCGAATACGACGAAGGCGAAATATCTTACGGCACCGAACCCACGGTATTGGAGACTGACTTCGGGCGCGTCGGCTTCGCCATTTGCTTTGATCTCAACTACGCTGAGCTGATGAACGCTTATGCCGCTCTGCATCCCGACCTGATTATATTCTCGTCCATGTATCACGGCGGACTCACTCAGGAGAATTGGGCGTATACCTGCCGATCCTTCTTCGTCGGCGCGATATGCAGCGATCAAAGCCGGATACTCAATCCCGTCGGAGAGCAGCTATACACTACCACTAACTATCAAAACTACATTACCGGCAAGGTCAATCTCGACTATGCGGTAGTGCATATTGACCGCAACCGGGCAAAATATCTTGCGGCAAAACGAAAATACGGCGATAAACTGATTATTCACGACCCCGGTCACGTAGGCGTGGTGGTGCTCTTCTATGAGGGAGAAGATACAACGGCGCGGGATATCGTCCGTGAATTTGAAATATTGCCGCTTGATGACTATTTCAATCTCTGCCGTGAGCACAAGCGGAAGAATCAATAATCAATACGCGCCGTTCAAATGGGCGCCGGGGTAAGAATACGCAGCAGGAACTTAACGTGAATGAACAGAACACGCGAATAACGGGAGGAAACGGCAATGGCAAAAGTAAGAATAGGGGTAATCGGCTGCGGCGCCATGGGCAGAGGGATTCATCTCCCCTCGCTTGCTTCAATACCCGACTGTGAAGTCTGCGCAGTCTGCGACCTGGTACGCGAAAAAGCCGACGCTATGGCAGCTAAGTATAACATCCCCCGCGCATATTATCTGCATACCGATCTGATTGCGGGAGAGGCGGGACGGCTTGACGGTGTAGTATGTCTTGTGGAGCCCGACCGTATGTACCGTGTGGTATATGATTGCCTGAAAGGCGGATTTAACGTGATGATGGAAAAGCCCGCCGGCATCAACTCGTATCAGTCCGACTCGCTTGCCCGCACGGCGAAGGCGATGAATCTGAAACTGGCGGTGGCGATGAACCGACGCCACATTCCCCTTGTGCGGGAGGTGATGCGCATAATGAACGAGCTTACCGAGATAAACGAAGTAAACGGCGTATTCATCAAGCACAGCGACATCGCTGCAAGCTGGCACTACATGGATGCCTATGTGTCGGATATAATTCACGCGGTGGATTTAGTGCGCTGGCTTTCCGGCGGCGCAAAACTTGCGAAGGCGGCAACCGTTTCCCGCGCAATAAACTCGCCGGTGACCAACTCGTGGCTCAGCGTATTCGCCATGGATAACGGCGTGGCGGGTACTCTCAGGGCAAATTATCAGACTGCCAGCCGGGTTCACACCTTCGAGGTTCACGGTTCCTCGGCGTCTGCCTACATCAGTCTCGGCTTCGCCGAGCAGGTCTGCGAGGCGACCATTCTTACCGCCGCGTCGGGCAGCATATATTCCCGTGCGGCGTCAGGATATACTCTCCCCGGCATAACAAAGCTGGACGGCATTGCCCTTGCAGGAGGACGGGAGTATTACGAATATTACGGCTACAAGTCGGAGAACGAGGATTTCGTCGCGGCGCTGCGTGACTGCCGCGAACCGCTCTGTACCATCGAAGACGCAGCCCTCTCCATGCATATGGCAGAGGAGCTGCTCGCCGCTGAAATAGCGTATTGAAAAACAAAATAAGGACGGAACCGCAAGGCTCCGTCCCTTATTTTATTTTAACACAATGCATGTTTTGCTGCCGCTTTAAATATATTTATTTATTGTGATATTATATTTATGATAAGTCTCTCCATCCACGGCTGATGTTTTGCAGCGAATTCATTATCCATATTTTCTCTGTTTTTGAATCATAACATTTTGGCAGATACAAAACTCCGGGTTAGCTATTGACAAATTCTCTTGTTATATATTATAATAATACTATTCATAAATAAACCACGGAGGATAAAAACATGAGAGAACTGAAGCTGCGATACAAAGCACCCGCGCCCGACACCGACGAAGGCTGGGAACAGCACTCACTTCCCCTCGGCTGCGGGCGTTTCGGAGTCAGTGTTTTTGGTATTGTTGATTACGAAAGGTTGCAGATAACCGAAAACTCGGTGCTTACCCGCAATAACCTTACCAACGCAGCTGAGCTGCGTATCTCCTTCCCACACACAATTTCTGAAGTCAATAATTATGAGCGTGATCTTATACTCGACAGCGCCACCGCTCACGTCCGCTACGACATCGACGAGGTTCACTTTGAGCGTGAATACTTTACTTCCTATCCCGACGCGGTGCTGGGCGCAAAACTGACCGCATCGAAAGCAGGCGCTTTGTCCTTCACCGCCGAATTGCAGATTCCTTTCATCGACGAATCGGGAGACCCGGACACCGCTCGTACCGGTGAGGTGTCTGTTTCGGGAAACGCCATTATCGCTTCGTCTCACCTGGGCTGTTATAATATTAACCTTGCCTGCGGTCTGCGAATATTAACCGACGGCAGCGTAACTGCAGAAGACGGGAAACTCACCGTCTCGGGCGCTGCGTCTGCGGTACTATATTTCTCATGCGACACAAACTATCAACTCACTCCCGAGTGTTTTACCGCGCCTGACGATAAAAAAATACCCGATTACGATCCGGCTCCCGATGTGGCTGCCATACTCGATCGCGCCGAGAGCTTGGGCATTGAAGGCTATGAAACGCTGAAAGCCGCCCATATCGCCGACTTTTCCGGATATTTCAGTCGTGTGACTCTAAATATCGGCGGAGAGGACGAGGATATCGTCGATAAGACCACCGACGAATTGCTCTTTTATCACCGTTACGAACGCCCCAGCCGCTACCTCGAACAGCTATACTACCAATTCGGGCGCTACCTGCTTATCTGTTCATCTCGTGACGGTGAGCTGCCGCCCAACTTGCAGGGTATATGGAATTGTCATAAAAAATCCCCCTGGGGCAGCGGTTATTGGCATAACATCAATGTGCAGATGAACTATTGGCCGGTTTTCTCAACCAATCTCGCCGAACTTTTCAAGTCATACAGCGACTTTAACCACGCCTTCCGTCCCAAAGCCGAAGAGACGGCTGCCGAATATGCGGAAAAATTGGGACTCGCCGAAGAGGGCGTGACCGACTACGGCTGGACTGTTGGTACCGCCGTATATCCCTATTTCTTCGGCGGTATGCCCGGCGGGCATTCGGGTCCGGGTACGGCAGCCTTAACTTCAAAACTATTCACCGACTGGTGGGAGTTCACCCGCGACCGCGAGGTGCTTGAGAAATATGTCTATCCCACCGTGCACGGCGTAAGCAAATCCCTTGTGCGCTCCGTCGGCGAATACGACGGCGAATATCTGTCGGTTTTCTCGGCGTCTCCCGAACAGGTAGTCCGCGCTCGTCTGCCTGAACCGGGTGAGCAATACCTCTGGAACAGCGATATCTGGAAATACTACGAAACCGTGGGCTGCGCATTTGACCAGCAGTTAATCCATGAAAACGGCGCAGATGATATCCGTCTCGCCGCCGAACTTAGCTATCGTGACGATGTCACCGACACTATAACCGGTCAGCTTGGGCATTACCATCCCGTTGAAATCGGACTTGACGGACAGATAAAAGAATACCGGGAGGAGGGACATTACGGCGAAATAGGCGAAACTGACCACCGCCACATATCACAGCTTGTGGGTCTCATGCCGGGAACGATAATCAACCGCGACNCTCCCGCCTGGATCGACTCGGCGCGGCGGACTCTTGACTTTCGAACCGACCGCTCCACCGGCTGGGCGCTGGCTCATCGTCTTAACTCCTGGGCGAGATGCTTCGACGGCGCCCGCGCCTACCGTTTGCTTAGCAATCTCATCGGCGAGCGCACTTTCAATAACCTTTGGGACTCTCATCCGCCTTTCCAGATAGACGGCAACTTCGGCGGCACTTCAGGGGTCACCGAGATGCTGCTGCAAAGCCACAACGGCTGTATCGATATCCTTCCGGCTCTGCCGCCCGACTGGCCCGACGGCTCTTTTACCGGTCTCTGCGCCCGCGGGAATTTCACCGTGGATGTTAAGTGGAGCGGCTGCCGCGCTGACTTTATCTGCATTACATCAAACTGCGGCGAGTCTCTGAAGCTCTACTATCCGGGCATCGCCGGTGCATCTGTCAGCAGCGGCGGAAAAGACATAGTATATAGTACAGACGGCATAAATATAATAACTTTCGATACCGAGCCGGGCTGCAAATATATTATTACCGATATTCCTGCTGTACGCCGCACCGCCGCGCCGTCTATGGCTTCGGTTCGCGGAGCTGTCCCTCACCTTGTCTGGCAGCCCTCTGCCGACAAAAATGTAACATACAATATCTACGCTTCTGTAAACAGCTCACCCGACTATTCCCTTGTGGCTTCGGGGCTGCGGGCGGTTGAATTAATAGATTTCTCCTACAAACCCACACCCGGAGGTTATACCATGTACCGCATCACCGCCGTCGCGCCCGACGCTCTTGAAAGCGACGGCGTAACCTGCGTGATTACCGACAAATAAAGGCAGATAAACAGAGATTGAACCTTTCGGGCGCTCAAAAAAAGCGATATTTTCTGCGGTTGTTTCTATGTAAATGGCTGCTGCAGGCGAACGGATTGGTTTATCCGAAATATTTACCGGCCGCTGAAATTTTTCACCCCGCCATATGAAACGCTGGGCAGTTTAAGCAAACGGTTGAAGAAAATGTACAGCTGTGTAAAATTGAGCCATGGCAAGTCAGTAGCCTGGTTTATCTGCCGCAAAGGTTGACAGATTAACCCACGGTTATATGCCCGTTGTCCGACAGTTCGGATAGCGCCGGAGACGGAGGCGCCGAAAAAGTCAGTCAGAACTAAAAAACCGTTCCTTACGGAAGAAATTCCACAGGGAACGGTTTAATTTATTTACTTTATCCAGATAATCTCCGAGCCGCATTCCTGCTCTATCGTAACTTCAATTCCGGCGCTCATCAGTTCCGCGCCGGTTCTTGATGCGTTCTGTTCCGGCCTGTCTTCAAATTCGAGCGAATATGTTGCATCGGGTTCAAGACCGCGCAGGACGATGTTTTTTACCGCTCCCTCGCTGTCTGTCGGCTTGAACAGGAAAACAACTCCCTTGATTTCGTTCGGACTGTCGGGGTCGGCATATTGAATTCCGTCCCAGTGAACATTGTCGGGGCGGGGAAGGATATGATAAAGCTCGCCGTCGCGCTGGATAGGCTTTACTTTCTCGATATACATATTGAGATATTTCGTATAATATTCGTTGAGATTGAATTGTAGCTTCCCATCGGCGGGACCGCTCCAGCTTCCGAACATCGGAACGCCGATAATGATGCTGCGCATACCGTAGTCTTTGTCGCCCGGTTCGTCGTAGAATTGACTCTCCCGGCAGAAGGTGTCGGGGTTGCAGGGAAGCTGTATCTGCGTCGGATGCAAGCAGTAGGAGGTGTCGTAGAAGGTGGTGCGCAGACTGTTATAGTTTGCCGAGTCATCGTTGTTTATTACTACCGCGCGCGTCATTGTTATGAAATCCTTCATGCTGCCGCCGCTGCTGCATGATTCGTAACGGAAACCTTCGACGTTCGCGTAGAGATGGTCGACAAGCTCAAGAAATCCCACCGTGCACCAATACTGAACATCATTGCCGTTGGAATCGTGGCGGTTCTTTTTGTTCGAAACGGAGCATATCGGTTCAAAGTCGCTTCGCCATGTTCCGATGTTGTATTCCTTGAAGAGCTTCGTCATTGTCGTCTGCAAAAAATTTACGCAATCCTCATTTCCGAGATCGGCGGAGTGTCCGGAGGTTATTTTGCGGTTGGAGAACCATTCCGGATGACCGTTTTCGCCTATTGAGGTGAGAGCGTCTTCGGTTTCGGAGCGGGAATCGTGGAGCAGCCAGTAGAGCGTCCAATTAAGCCCCCTTTCTTTTGCGAGATTTCCGAATTCGCCCATGCTTGAACAGTTGTATGAATTAAGTACTCCTTGATATGCGGTATTGCGAAGCTTCCAATCTCCCTCAAGAGTTCTCGTCCATTCGTATGAATCCGGATCTCTGTCGTTTGACCACCACCCGTAATCCCACTTGATTGACTGTATGCCGAGTCCATCGACTTCAAGACCAATCTGCATATCCATTTGTGTAAACGGTTCGCTTTTGTTTTCCCTGAGGCATTTGGGCGCCTTTACATTGAAGAACCAGCGTTTGAGAAGATTGCTTCCGTCATCGACATCGCCTGTGTATGAGCCGAAATAGACCGTCGGTATATATAATGCGTCTCCCGAAGGAAGAATCGTATTGAAGTTTCCGCCGAGATTGACGCTGAGTTCAACGCCTCCCGCCGTTCCGTCCTCGAAATTGAAGCCGCTTGCCTTTACGCGGCCGCTCGACCATTCCATCGCGGCGAAGACTCCCTGCCTTGAGTTGTCGTCGACATAGATTATCGGTATGAAGCCGCCCGAGTTGTGATCCTGAAAAGTCGAGACGTCGGCGACATATGTTTTGCCGACGGAGAGGGGTTCTGTGTATATGCCGCTTCCGGGGAATCTGTCAAAGCCTTCCGCTTCACCGCTCTCCTTGGCGATCCGCCATGCGTTGGGAACGGCGTCTGCACATACATTCGCAACGAAATAATCGCCGGGGAATACGCGGATATCATTTTCCGAATAGTTGATGATTTTCGCCGAAAATTCAAACGGACCATTTATTTCGCAGGCTTTACAGGATATCATATACGCTGCGGCGGCTGCATCGTCTTCATAGTAGATGGAGAGTGTTCCGGAAGCTCCGCCGGAGAACGAAGCTCCCGCGTATTTCCATATATGATTCGAGGATGTTGTATCAAGCATATATTTTTTTGGGAGATTGAAATAAGCCGGTTCTTTTATCCATTCCTTGTCTGAACCTGCCGATTTGAACGAAGTGACGGCGGCTTTTCCGTCATCGCCGAGAGATATGGTGATAAGGCTGCTTGATGTGGAGAGTTCCCAAGACTTCGCGTTTTTGTCAAGTGAGACGAAGTCGGGCTTTATTCCTGCCGCTCCTCCGATAATCGGCTCGGTGTGTTCCGTATTTTCGCCGTTCCGGGGAACGGCGCCGTTCGGTTGCTCATTTTCGTTGTTCTTCGTTTCGGATGTGCAAGACGGCACAACGGCATACAGCATGAGTAAAGTCAGCAGAATCGACGAGAGAATCTTCCTTTTCATAACTTCCTTTCCGCCGAAAGTTCGCAACGGAAGCATCCGGCTAAGCAGTTCCATGTTGATATTTTATAAGCATTGCCGTCAGGCGAAGATACTTACTATTATGCTTAACTAAAATACCAAAGGAATTAATATACGATATAAAAATTGATAATAATTCACGCTAATGATTATATCTCCGGCAACAGTAACCGTCGCAGTTATTTCACCGTGCCGGTTGTTTTTCTATTTATTGTCCTGCGAAACAGTCTATGGTCTCCTGTATGGCGGCGACCAATTTGCTCTCCCTGGAAGCTGCGAAGGAGGCGATGTCGGTGTTGCCCTTGCCGATACGTGTCGACAGGTCACCGGCGAAGTTTGCCCAGCCGTAGACATTGGCAAGCGAAGCCTTGCCGTTGGCGAAGATTATATCAAGCATCTCCTGTGACTCTTTGTCCTGGATGCGCTTGAAGTCGAGGGTTACATCGAAGTAGGTTTGACGTACCGTTTTCAGAGAATATGCGCAGAGATTCTCGGCTACCACGCCGGTACGTTCAAGGTCGGTGTTTGTGACAGGAATACCCATAGCCGGCGCGCCTCTGTAGATATATGAATAATACTCGTCCTGCGCTTCGTCGTATTTCGGAACCGGTATTATGCCTATCTCAAATTCGCAGTCGCGGTAGAGCCCGAGCGCTCCGAGGGGTTCAACGAAGAATATCAGCCGTCCGAGACCGAACATCGTATTTACGGTACGGTCAAGACTGCCTATACCCTTGGTGTCGCCGTTGCAAACAAGATTTTTGTCGCCAAAAATCTTCTCGGCTACCGTAGTGTATCGCGTGATAAAACGGTCGTCAAGTCCGTTCCATACCGGCAGATTATTTGAATCTCGTTCGACAATCTCAAGATCCGAGCCGGTAATGAAGGATATTGCGTTATGATGGTGCATTCCGATTCCGAATTGGTCATCGGCGGTTACGGTTGAGTCGCCGTTCAGGTCAAGATAACCGGACTTGACGTATTCGGACGCGCGGTCTATCGTCCAGCCGCCGCTGCTGACAATGTCATAAGGAGTTTCAAGTCCCACGCTTTCACATGCGGTGGTATTCATCAGCATTCCGCAGTAGCACTCGTAATACATCAGATGCAAATCGCCGTAGAGATAATACAGCGGACTGCCGATGCGTATCGACTCGGTCGCCACCTGATTCCACCAGGGAGCGTCGGGGTTGAGTGAATTGATGCCTTTCATGTCAACTACATAGCCGTTCTGCGCGTGTACCGCTTCGAAAGAACCCTCGTTGAAGTAGATGTCGTAAACATCATCGTTCGCCAGAACCGATTTTTTTAAAGCAGTGTCGTTATCATCCCAGCGAAGCTGCTGGATCTCGAAAGTTATGTTCAGAAGTTCGGCAACAATAGCATTTCGCTCATAGATAGCATCGTCCAGAACCTCGCCGGTAAGTCCTTCTTCTCCGAAAGAAGTATATGCGAAGTTGGACCAGTTATTGAGTATGCGGAAATTATATCCGCCGAAGTCGCCGGTGGGAAGATCGTCATATATTGAAGTTGTGACTTCGGTCTCCGCAGCTGTATCGCCTGCCGTTGTTAATGCTTCATTCACTGCCTCGTTTTCCGAACCGCCCCCGCAGGATACAAGGGCAGCCAATACAACCGCAATAAGCAGCAGTATGGAAGCAATTCTCGTGCTTTTCATTTTCAACCTCCGTGATAATAATCTAATGTAATTATATTTTATTATACACCAACATAAGGATAATTGCAAGAACAATAGAAAGTTTTACAATAATCTGACGACAACTTGATGACAACATAAACAAGATATGTTATAATTTATTTAAATTGTTATACTTATATTTTCTTCCGCTAACCTAATAACCCCCTTGTTGACAGGGGGCGCTATAATACATAAATAAATAGCATCTGACTCGGGAATGCAAAAATTAAACAGAGGTGTTAAGATGAAGGCTAAGAGAATTCCCTGCCTGCTGATAGCGGTGCTGATGACCGCTGTAACTATTGCGCACTGCGGCTTGGAAGGCGACAAAACTGCGGTTACCACAACTGCGGCAGAGATCACGGCGGCTCCCGAAATCACAGAGACCTCACTTTTTATGAACGACGACCTGCCGGAGCTTGATTTCGAAGGCGCCGAGGTTAAGGTTTTCTGCTGGGAGAGCTGGGATCAAGCCGAGTTCTTCGTTGAGGAGGATACGGGCGAGATACTCGACTCTGTTATATACGAACGCAACTTAAAGGTTGAGGAACGGCTGAATATAGACCTTGTCTGGGTGATGAAGCCTCGCGGGTCGTCCGCCTACGGCTCTGATCTTAAAAACGCCATGGTGGCTCAGAATTTTTCGGGTGATTTGATATACGATCTGGTGGCATGCTACGGAGCGCGGGTCGCATCCTGCGCCGTGGACGGTCATCTCTCAAATCTCAACGATGCTCCGTATATGGATCTGAGCAAACCCTGGTATTCCGAATCGGCAATAGCCGCCGGTCAGTTGGGCAAGGGCTTCAACTACGTGTTTGCCGGTGACATTTCCTACAACTATCTGTCGCGTATGTCGGGGATATTTTTCAACCGAGGCATGATAAACGATTTCGGTCTTGAAGACCCCTACAAGCTTGTTCTTGACGGCAAATGGACCATCGACAAACTGCACGAGATGATAGACGGCACCTATGTCGACCTGAACGGAAACGGCAAAGCTGATAAGGACGATCAATTTGGTATTATGACGGCATCCGACCAGATGAATACTCTTTACTATGGCACAGGTTCCCATTTTATAAGTCTTGACGAAAACGGCGCGCCCCGACTCAGCGACGACATCTTCTCGGAGCGCACCATGATGATCATCGAGAAATATCTCGGCGTTTTCGCCGATCCCGCCGCTTTCAAACACCCCACGGTTGACGACACAACAATCTTTGATACCGGTCGCAGTCTTTTCTACATCTATCCGCTTGGGCATGTAAACGACGCCACTCTCCGCGACTCCCAGATAACCTACGGCTTTATTCCGCAGCCCAAACCGGATGAAAACGAAGATAAATATCACGCGTCGGTAACAAACGCGGTCACCCTTTTTGGTATACCGCTGGTAGTAGAGTCGATGGATCGAGCATCTGCGCTTGCCGAGTGTCTTTCTTCAGAGGGTTACCGTCTGGTTTCTCCCGCCGTCTTTGAAATAGTATATAAAGTGAAGTATAACTACTCCGAAGGCAGCGAGCAGTCAGAGATATTCGACATGATGCGTCAGAACGTAGTTTTTGACTTCGGAAAGCTCTTTATGGATTCCTTCGCCGGTTTTACAAACGGGGTAATCAGCGAAACTCTCTGGAGCGGCAAAAACAAATACGCCTCTGTTGTAGCTTCCAAGCGCGAGTCCTGGGAGAACACTCTGCAGAAGATCATAGAGAATCTGACTGCCGTGAAAAATTAAGGCGTATTCAAATATCATTAATTTCACCTTTGAAAGGTTTGGGAATCACCGGAAAAGCCGGATAAACACATGATTTATCCGGCTTTTTTATGTTTTAAATTAATATTTCCATGATACTCCGCAGCACCCCGCATTCATGCTTGACAATAGAAAAACCGCGTAGTATAATAAACAAAAACGATATAACAAAGGAAATGTAATCATGAGTAAAGTCAGATACGGCGTTATCGGTCTCGGAATGGGCAAAGCCCATATATCCGGTATGAGAGAAATCATGCGCGCGGAGCTTACGGCTGTCTGTGACATAAACGAGGGACGTTTAGCGGACTGTCTGAAGAGCTATCCCGGAGTCGCGGGATATACAGATTACAAAGCGCTTTTGGAGCGTGACGATGTTGACGCGGTGGTGGTGGCGACACCCGACCAGCTTCATCGCGAAATGACAGTGGCTGCCCTCGGTGCGGGAAAGCATGTGCTTTGCGAAAAGCCGATGGCGCTGACTCTTGAAGACTGTCAGGCGATGATCAACGCCTCCCGCAATACCGACAGGAAGCTTATGATAGGCCAGATATGCCGGTTTACCCCCGGATTCATGAGAGCTAAACAACTAATCGACAACGGAGAAATCGGCGAGCTTTTCTTTGTTGAAAGCGAATACGCCCATGATTATTCAAAAATCCCCGGTAAATTCTCCAACTGGCGCCTTGATCCCCTCCGCCACGGTTTTTTAGGCGGAGGCTGTCACGCTGTCGACCTTGTCCGCTGGATTGCCGGAAATCCTTATGAAGTAGCGGCGTTCGCCAATAAAAAGATGCTCAACGATTGGCCGACTGACGACTGCACGATCGCCATCATGAAGTTCCCGAACGATGTAATCGGCAAGGTGTTCGTGTCAATCGGCTGCAAGAGAAACTACACAATGAGAAGCGTTTTCTACGGCTCAAAAGGTACAATTATCGTTGACAACACAAACCCCACGATGAAAGTTTTTAAGACCGAGTCGGACTGCGGCTTTACCGTCCCCATGCTCTATCCGATTTCCCTGAATAACCACAACACGGCAGGCGAAATCGCCGCCCTGACGGATGCCATCCTGAACGACTCTCCTTTAGAGATGGACGCCATAGAGGGAGCAAGCACCGTAAAAGCCGCTCTCGCCGCGGTAGAATCTTCAAAAACGGGACGGATCGTTAAGGTGGATTACGATTTCTGACCTTATATAAAATTCAAAATATAATCTTTTCGAAGTAACGAAAAGTCCCGAGGAAGCAATCCTCCGGGACTTTTTAATAACACACTAAATATGATTATCTGACGCCGAATACGCGATATCCGAACGAATTGAATGAATTCGACTCAGGTTTGATCTCGATTGATACGAAGCTCCTGCCCGCGATATACTTTGACGGAATTACATAGTCGTCTTCAAGCCATCTTTTGATTGGGTTGCGGTCGGCGAAGTACCACGGAGTGATTTTCTCACCGTCGACTGTGACCGAAGCGAGCTGACGCCCGTTCTTCTGATCGCTCATACGGCGAATTATTACATATCTGTATTTTCCGTCAAGCTGAGCTTCAAGTGTCTGCGCTCTCCCGTAAAATCCCCGGGCCGTCACCGGTATGTGATCGTCGTCTCCTTCAAAGAACGAAGTTAGCTCGACCGCCCGGTCACAGTCGGAATAATTAATTTCTGAAAGCTCGGTCATGCCCGGTTCATCAACACCGTAGTAGAATACTATACCGGAGTGCTCTAGGTAGCTGTCGTTGTTGCCGCCGGATTCTATCGCAAATCTGAAGCCATCGAGATACGGATAACAGTCACCTGTAAGCTCTCGAGTCATGGACCAGTCGGTGTGACGATAAGAGGAGCCGTCGTAGCCGCTTGTCGGATTTGATTCCGGCGGAGTCGGGAACCCCCATCCGTAACATGCATAGCTCTCGGAGCCGTCGCTTTCGATCTGAGGGGTTCTTATGCCGTTGAAGTGAATACGGACGTCCCCCTCGCAGCTTGCGTAATTGTCCGGTGTTCTGCCGAAGCCGGTGATGATTGAGCCGACGATGTGACCCTTGCCGGTTACATTTGCAATCATGCTGTCCGCTCCCTCGGTGTGGCGGCGGGTATAGTAGTCGCTGGNTCGGAAGTAGCCGAAATCGCCGGATTCATAAATAGAATTGAATTCGGACGTGTAAGCAACAGCGGCATAATCGAAGGAAACGTCGTAGCCGCCGTTGTTGACTATCTCAATACTGGCGCTTTTTAGATACGGCATCGGGAAGAAACAGTAGAAGCAGCCGTCGGTATTCATTCCCGCCATCAGAAAGCCGATGCTGTTTTTGCCGATCTCATTCGAGAAAACGCAGCCGAACGGCGCGTCTACATCGGCCTTTCCGCGCGCAGCATCGCTTCCGTCCCAGACGGCGCGAATCGACAGTGAATGAAGCAGCTCGGGGGTATATGTACCGGGTGCAAGTATCAAACGAATCCCGGTAATCAGTCCGGCGCCCTTGGTCGAGAAAATCTCCTTTGAGTCTCCGGCGGAGACGGCAAAAGGTGATACAACAGAGAATAACGGCTCTTTACAAGAAATCGGACAGGTGCCAACCTTCTTCCACGTTTTAAGCAGACTGCCGAAATCTCCGTCGTATCCGTAATCAGGATCGGTAATGTCAAACGTTTTGATATTTTTAGCATCCGCAAATTTCTGGTAGACTACATGCCCCCAGCCTCCGTGTCCGCGCGCCCTGTCGAAACCCTCAAGTTTAAGACTGCTCGTTATCCGGCATGAGTGAGCGAACATCATCGGAACGAAGCTCCTTACCACTCTGATAGGACCGCGGCCATTTTCCGGCGGGCCGATGTAGCGCGAGGCGATCGGTTCGACAAAAGGATATAGCTCCCCGAACTGAGAGTGGCGGATTGTGAACCGCGGCTCGCACTCGCCGTCAAAGTAGAAGCGGAATATAGGTTCCTCGCTTGTCGGGTAACGGTGCTGAACGAAGTTGTATATGCAGCCGGGACCGATGCAGTCAAATATGACCCACTCGCCGTTATCGTCTTCGGACAGCGGATACAGCCACCAATCCCAGTCGGCGTTGCCGCCGGCTTTGTCGATGCTGCCTTCGTAATGCGCGGTGGTACCGTGTTTGAATAGCGGTAGAAGCTCGAGATTGAGCATTCCTTTAAGTCCATGCAGTTCCATCGGTTCACTCTTCTCCATAATATTCGTCCAACACCTCAGACACCGTCTTCGCCCATATCATAAGATTTCGCGGATCATAGCTGACGGTACTGATGTCCTTGAGCGTAATGTCACAGGGACAGCCATATTTCAGGCATATCCGGGCGGTCTCGCTTATCTCGGCGCGTATGATATCCGGATCGGCGGTTATCGCCACATAAGCGGGATTCGGCTTGCGCGAGAGCACATATTTACCGCCGATGGCTTCGGCACTTGCCTCAAGGTCAGCCCAGGGCGTCACGCCGATTTTGCGCAGATTGGGATAGCGCATGATGACGTCGAGACGGTCGTGAAGCGGCTCGCAGCAGCCGTAGTAGGTATAGGCGCAGCGCTCGGCGAGAGGCAGGCTGTAAGCCACATCAAACTCATAATGCGCCGCCGGGGATACCATCGAAAACATCTGAGCCATAGTGCGGAACCATATGTCCCGGCAGCCATATTTGCCGTCAGTTCCGGCATCTGTCTGTTTAGGGAGAGTTACATACCCGGGAGTGCAGTGCAGGTTGATTCCCCGCGGGTCGTAAAGCCCAAGAGCCTCCATCTGATCCATCTCGCAGACCATGGCGCGGGTAAAAAGACCTATAATTTTGTGCAGATGTTCCGGACGCTCATACACATCTACGCATATCGGCTCGACGCCGCGAAGCATGGCAATCCTATCCCATGGAGCGTAGTAGATATAATTACCCCGCAGTTCCACCGGCATAATGCCGCCGAGTATTTCCCGGGTCCGGGCGACACGGGCGGCGTCGCCATCGGGATCGGCGGTTATAATCGGATCGTGATACTTTTCAAGCGCCGCGTCGTCGGCGAGCACATCATTATAATGGTGGGAGACAATATGGTTGCGGGCGTCCACAGCCAGCCGCTCCTCGGTTATCTCAAACCCAATTCCGGTGGAGCTGTAAGATTTATATACCACCCAGACAGGTTCAATGAAGTTGTCGCAGGAAAGATACCTGTCGCGCAGCAGCGCCACCCGCAAACCGTATTCCATTCCCCGGAGAGAGGTGTCCTCACAGACACAGTCAAGGGCGCCCTCGTAATTCATCTCATGCCACGGAACCTCCTCGATTATAACGGGAGGTCTGACTATTTTCAGGTCGTTGCTGTCGCGAAAGCGTTTTCTCATGCGCACATACCGTTCGGATTGAGCGATCTCCATGTAACGCCGCGCAAGTTCGCGGACAACGGATATATCGTTTCTTATGCTCATAGGATATCCTCCCATAAAGGTTAGTGTTTTTTATGCAAAAACAATCCGAATGGTCGTTTTCGGACTGTCGCATCGATGTTATCGGGAAGATTTATTTCAATCTTTAATATCCTATTGCATAAAGATATGCGTCGCGGAGAGTAATCCTCATTCGCAGCGATCTCCCCGTAAGGGAAGAAAGATCAATCGGCGCGTCAAGCTCGTTTCCGAATAGCTCGAAGGACATACCGTCAATCGGGCTTCCGTCGAGATTAAGCATGTCAATGAAAAGCGAACCTAAAGCCGATGTGTTATAATTAAAAGTAAGCCTATTGCCTTCAAGACAGAAAGGCTTTGTGATAAAGTATCCGTCGGTGGAATATGCATATCCCAGTCTCATGCGGGGAACGGCGTAACGCACCATAGAGCAGTCGTCCCAGCAGTAGTGGTCGGAGATGTAGACCGAGAAGCTGTCGTTTTTGTCGACGATTCCGGCAGATACGATGAAATTGCGCTGAGTCCACTGGCGCCGGTCAAGTCCCGGGTAGATCCACGGGCGGGCGTCCCGCATGAGCCAGTCATGTCCGTCGCGGCTTGAAAGCAGCACACAATCGGATACCCCTGCATCGGGGTGTTCATCAATCTTCTTACGGTCGGGATTGAAGCGCATCGGTATTGAGACATACATATGTTCCGCGCCGGGTATCGGACGGGTGGCGTTAGTGTAAAAGTGCATCGTAGGCTCGCAGCCGGAATAACTGTTTGGAACCTGAGTCGACCAGTTTATAAAGTCAAGGGAAGTGCAGCTCTGAATTGCGCGCAGTCCGTTATAACCCTCTTCTGTCCAGTATCGGGAGTAGCAGCGATATACGCCTTTAATGTTGTCGAAGAACACCGTGTTCAGCGAGTCAAAAAGACCGTCGGTAATAACCGGTTCGTCCTGCATGAGTTTCCAGCTGATACCATCCGGAGAGACATAGGCAAGAAGAGTCTCATTCGGTCCCAGTCCCAGCGCCTTGAAGCGCTCATTCTCCCGACAGTCGGGATTGGTATCATAGAACGGAGCGAAGTTATGGCAGGAGGGACTGTCCTGCAGAACAATGTTGCGGTCGCCGGTCTCGGCGCGGGTGAAATGTATGCCGTCGTCGCTGAGGGCGAGACAGGTATACTGCTTCGAACAGTCGAAAAGAGGCGCGCCGCGGTAGTAGAGATAGACCTTACCGGTGACGGGATGCTGGATTACAGTCTGGTAGGTGGACGCGATACCCTCCCACGGCATATCCATCGGCAGCGAGACCTCCATCCTTTGGGGACGGTTCAGGTCAAGGGTGATGCCGCGCGAATCTTCGAAAAGAAAATCATCCAGCAAAGGCTCGTTTTTGTTTCCAAGTGTAAGCATAAAATACCTCCTTGTCGTCATGTGTCACTTATATTCTGTATTCGGAATCAACATACCGCATCGCTGAACTTTGCTGCGGCTATTACTGCGATTATTATATCACACGATAACTGAAATGGGAACCGATATTTGTAAATTTACCTTATAAACTATTTTTTGTCGGGACATATCGGTTCTGAATAGAAAAAAATCGAGACTAATTGTCATATAGCGTAAATCAACAAAAAGTTAATAATCGGCACAAAATAACCATAATAAATCGTTGAAAACAAGGATTCAATGTGATATAATTATTATAAGTCAACGAATAACAGCAATAATATTAATAAACGGACGAGAACTCGCGGAAATCCCGTCAGAACAGAGGTTTATATGATAAAATTCGGATTATTTTCCGATCTTCATTATTCGCTTCCCGGTACCGAAGAGCGCGGAAACAGCAGCCGCACGTTTGATGACTCAATTAAAGCGATGGCGCGTTTCGCATCTGAAAAAGTTGACTTTGTCGTATCATTGGGAGATAATATTCAGCCGGCTGAAAATGCAGCCGGGCAATATATTCAGCTGAAAAACATGCTGACGGCATGGAGTAAATTTGGAATACCCATACATCTGTCGCACGGCAACCATGATTTCCAGCAGCTTTCTCTTGAAGACATGATGGAAATTCAACAGATCGACCGCACCTATTACGGTTTTGATTTGAAGGGAACCCGTTTTCTGATACTCGATTCATGTTTCAATCCCGACGGCACACATTTCAGCGAAGATAATTTTGACTGGAGATTCGGGAAGATATCAGACGACCAGGTTGAATGGCTGAAAGAAAAGCTCACCGATAAAATGAGAACGTTTGTTTTTTGTCACTACAACTTGTATTTTGATCCCGAATATGAATACACCGACTGGTATCAGGCGGCAAACAAAGAAGAAGTGCGCTCAATCATGGAATCCGCCGGCTGTGTTGAAGCCGTTTTTCAGGGACATTACCATTCATCCCGCCGCTTCATGCTGAATAACATACATTATATCAATATTCCCAGCCCGATACTCAGCGATGACTTCAGTCCCGATGATTTCCCGATCGTTGAACTGCGGGAAAAAGGTTTTCTGATGAACGGAGAGAAGATCGTCTGATTTCTGCCGGAGAGTTTACCCGACGTCGCCGGCTAAAGCGACACCAGTCTCCGCTTTCTCGGATAATGCCGAGTTAATATTCGTAAAAGCATGGAATATGGCAGAGACAATTCGTATTGATTTTATTATTCCGAGAAAAAATGTAATATATATGGAGGTTTACGATGAAAAAACAATGCAAGTGTTATATCATGCATTGGATAATGGCGGCAATAGCGTTTGTGTCGGCTTTTGCTTTTCTTGATCAATTAGGAATAGCCATTGCCGCGTTTGCCGTTTCGTTTTTTTTGTTTTTTTGGGGATTTTTTTCATACAGGAAAGGAAGATGCAGGATTGACCTCAAAAAAAGCCGACCGAAAGAAGATTAATTTTTTTTAATTTGCAAAATGCAGTTTTATTTGCGTGACTCTCGTTTGATAAGTAATTAGAAAAGCTACCGTAAATATGCGAAACCGGAACAGGTCGGAGGAAACTCCGACCTGTTAGTTTTACGCCGCAAACCAATAATTAACCTAATCTCAAATCACATCACAAAACATCGCCGTAAATCATCTCCGCGTTGTGCCACGGATAACGGACGCCCTTGCGCGCGCACTCTATAAAGTCATAGAATTTGCAGAAATCATCGATGCCGTGACTGTGCGGACCATATCTGAAGCTCTGAGCGAAATTTTCACCGACTCCGAGAAAATCGAAAACTTCCTTCGCGGCTTTGTAGGTTAAATAGCTGCCGCGGGGGTTTGCCCAGACATCGTCCATGGATATTGTCTCAAGCAGATATCTCGGCGCAACGGCAGCCTTCAGAAAGTGCATATCAAACGGCAGCTCTGTTTCCCGTCCTACATAGTCTTTCATCTCAGGTCCGAGCCAGTAGGGTATAACACGGATCAAATCCGCAAGTGTCTCGCTGCGCGGATCGAGCAGCCCGTATTTATTAATTGTTTCATCGTCTGCATATTGTTCGTATCTGAAGCATCCGCTGCCGGCGGCGCCCGAACAGCTTGACTGGATGAATTTTATCCTTTCGTCTGTCGCAGCCGCCAGAAGAGTGGTTTTTCCGCCCCGCGAATGTCCGGTAATTGCGATACAGTCGGTATCGACAAAATCCATCCCGCAAAGCGCATCGACGCATCGATGATAACCCCAAGCCCAAGCGGCTATCGTGCTGAATGTCCCCTCAGGATAGATATTGAATAAACCGTAGTCCCGCTCAACCCTGTAATTGTCGGCGGAAAGCATGCAGCGGTTGAAAACGGCGGCAATAAAGCCTCTCCTGTTTGCTTCTTTTATTTTTTCATCGTTAAATCCGAATAAGTCGCCGCAAATCACTACCGGGCATTTGCCTTCAATGTATTTGTCTTCAATTTTCGGGCGGTGAAGCTGCATAAAGAAAGAAATCTGCTTTTCGGCAGTCCCGGCGGTGATTAGATGACAATTCGCATACATATGTCGGCAGGAAAACACCTCCGGCTCAGGCGGCATTCCTCCGAACAGCAGCGGCACCGAGTTTGCAAGAATATTTTCCCGTTGCTCAGCCCACCTTTCCGGCGAATCAAATCTGACGCCCCGTCCGTCGGAAAAAAGATCCGGCAGCGGTCCCAATACCTTGTCGAGTGAAGTGTCGGTGTAAGTCATGTTAATATAACCTTTCTTGAATAAAAATATATATAAAGCAAAGCCTTATACAGAAAATCTTCTATAATTAATTATAACATAATATCTTTCATTAAACAATAAAATAATAGACTTTTTTCAAAAAGCAAGCCGAAAGTTAAAATTAAAAGATTGTTCCTTTATATAATCCATGTTATAATGCTATCAGTAATTACAGTTATCATTAGAAAGAGGTTTATATGTCCGAAAAGCTTATCAGTTCATTGGTAAAAGCAACTGCAGTTCTGCTTTTATCCTGTATTATTTTTGCAACTGTTTCCTGCGCGGATAATGAAGCCGAGATGTCAATAGCGGAAGAAAACGCCGCGGCGGATGAGGAAATAACTGCGGATATAACCACCGCAGAAACGACAACCGAGGATTATCTTGCAAAGTTTAACGAGGTCGATGTTTCCGGCAGAACCTTCCGCATAATTGCTCAGGATACTGAGGAAAGAAATAATTTCTATCATGAAGACACCGCGGGTGATATAATAAACGACAGCATCAATGATCGTGACAATAAGGTAAGAGAAGAACTCGGAATCGAGTTTGAATTCATTGCATATGAAGATCGTGAAAAGCTTGCGACAACCGTGCAAAAGACAATACTTGCAGGCGATGACGCATATGATATGATCATTACCTCTCTTTCTGCCGGAATAAATAAACTCGCGTCTGCGGGGGTTTTGTTTGATTTGCGGCAGATACCCGCCTTAACTCTGGATTCGGAGCTTTGGAATCCTTCGATGTATAAAAACATGGAGTTAAACGGCAGACAGCTCGTAACCACTGGGAATGTCTCCGCTCAGTATCTTTTAACTCCGATAGTTGTATTGTTCAATAAAAGACTTGCCGAAGATTACGGTATAGAGGACTTATATCAAACGGTAAATGAAGGCAAATGGACAATAGAGCGTATGAAGAATCTCATCGCCGATTTAAGCCAAGATCTTGACGGCAACGACAAGATGGATAAAAACGATTTTTACGGACTAACCGTTGACGGGACTTTCGGCAATGCGCTTTACGCCGCGGCAGGCATGAATACAATAGCTAAAGATGGCGACGCTTACTTTATTTCGATTGATTCAAAGGAGTCTGTCGATCTCATAGAGCGCTGCGCCGGAATCTTCGGCGACAGAGCTGTTGTTTTCAACGACAGACATGGCTCCGGCGCCTTTGAGGAAATATTCCGTAAAGGCAACGCGCTGTTTATGGATCACACTTTGTTGGAGACAATGAGGTTCAGAGATATGGATGACGACTTCGGAATCATTCCCGTTCCGAAAGCCAACGAATCGATCGATAAATATTACACCGCCTGCAACACCTGGCTGCCGTCCGGAATCGCGGTACCTAAGACCTGCACCGATGTAGAATTTGTCGGTACCGTTATGGAAACCATGGCATATTATTCGAAAGAGTATATGATGCCCGCCTGCTATGAAGTAACACTTAAAGGCAAGGTTTCCCGCGACGAAGTTTTTTCAATAATGTTGGATCTGATATACGAGAATACCTCATATGATTTTATAACAATATTCAACTTTTCCGAAAGCGCAATTCTGTTGAGAGATGCAATGCTCGGTGAAACTCTTGAGTTTGTCTCAAAATATGAGAAAATCAAAGATAGAGTTCAGTCTCAGCTGAACGACCTGGTAGCTGTTGCCGGTTAAATTAACGTTTCTTATTTTTCGTGTTTATCGCCATATATAATCAGATTAACGGTTGACCTTTTAGACAAAAAGTGGTATAATAATATCGCGGCAGGTTGCATGTCGTAATATTTCAATTTTATTTAACCGAGATTTTTTATATCATTATTAAAGAGGGGTATTTCTATGGAAAAAGTCAAAAAAACCGGCGGAGCCCTTAAAGTCGTGATTATTATTGTAAGCGTTTTACTCGCACTTGTGCTTATTCTGCTTGCAGCCTCGATGGTAGTTATGGATATTGTATTTAAACAAAACTTCGGCACGCGAATTGATACCGGCTTTAACAACATGTATTTTATCGAAGATTTCGAAGGTCTTACCGCCGATCGCCGCGAATTTAAGAACACCCGCGGAGATACATTGGTCGGTTATGTCTACCGCGCGGAAGGTGTCGATACCCCGAAGGGAGTTATCATTTCTGCTCACGGCTACGGCGCCGGCGGGCAGGTCGGATATATGGATATGTTCGATGTATTTGCCAAAGGCGGCTACCTTGTCTTCGGCTATGACGCTACCGCAAACGACGAAAGCGGCGGTGAAATGGTCGGCGGCATGCCTCAGGGCATAGCCGATCTTGATAAGGCGATAAATTATATTCAAAGCGATTCCGAGATGAAGGATCTTCCGATAGGCTTATTCGGTTTTTCCTGGGGAGCGTATTCGGGAGGCGCCGTGCTGAATTTCCATCCGGAAGTAAAAGCCGCCGCTCTCTTTTCCGGCTTCGATACATCGTTTGATATCATGGCTGCGCGCGGAGCCGAAATAATGCCTGATCAGATTGAACTGATAAAACCCTTTATGAGACTTTACGAGTTGCTTAAATTCGGAAAATATTCTACCGCTTCAAACATAAGCGGATACAAAAAAACCGGCGCGGCGATCTGGGTGGTACACGGCGATGAGGATACGGTTGTGCCACCGGAGATCGGAGTCGAGAAATATATTGCCGCTTTCGGAAATGATCCGCGTATCCGTTTGGATTATATCGAAGGCCGCGGTCATGATGCAGATCTCTTCCGTGAACGCAAGGCTGAGCTTGTAGCTTTTTATGACGAACACTTAAAGTAATTCAAAACCACAAACATGAAATCAGCTCCCCTTGAAATGACTTGCAAGGGGAGCTGTGCTAATATTGTAGCGATTTTAGTTACGGCATCTCTCTGAAAAGATCGATAGCTTTTGACAGACGCTTGATCGAAGCTTTTTCGTTTTTAGCATAGAATGAAGCGAAGGTGTCGATCTTTGCGCGGTTCATGTGGTCCAGGGTGTAAACAAGTCCCCACTCGTCGTAAAGGTCGGCAAAATCACCTGTGCGGGTTGCGCAGATAATGTCGATCATTTCGGCGGAGTCATCGTCGCGGGCGCCTTTCTGTTTAAGCGCGACATCGTAAACCGCGGGCTTTATCATCTTGTAGCCTTCAGCCGCAAGCGCTTCGAGGATTATTCCGGTGCGTTCGATTTCCGGCTGAATTGCGGCAATACCGAGCATATTTGAATGCGCCGAACCGTGGCTGAAATAGCTGGTCTGAGCTTCGTCGTATTTCGGCAGCGGCAGTATGCCGTAATCATCTTCCATCGATCTCATCGACTTGTTTATGCAGGTTGACAGCTTAGTGGTCATAAACAGACTGCGGCTGTCGATAAATATCGCTGAATCGGTATCGTTGTCAACTTTTGAATATTCGTATGCCACAGCCATATCATACATTTTTTCGGCGATAGTCGCCATCTTCGGAGTGTTTATGACAAGCTCCGGCTCACCGTCGTCATTCGGTCGGGTTGTCGGCTGATCCATCGCAACCTGATACATGAACATATATCCGGAGTTCCCGGTAAGGCCGAATAAATCATTTTCGCCGGTGACATTTCCGTCGCCGTCAAGGTCCGCGCCGAAGCTGTGTACGACAGAGTTCATTTTGTCAATCGTCCAGACGCCGTCTTTTACATTTTTATAAAAGTTTTCGTCGGGAAGGTAGTTGCTGTTGAGCTTTTTGTTGAACAGTATGCAGCCGGCTTCGGTTATATTGTCAACGTCTATAGTTCCGTAAGCGACAAATGAGCGGCCGAAAATCGAATAGTTTTCAATCAGCATGGTGTTCCACCAGGGGCGGCTGAAATCAAGATAATCGATTTTCGCAAGATCATACATAAGCTGCTTCAACACCATATCGCCAAGGAAGCGAAAGTGCGGTATGATAACGTCGGCCATGCAGTCGCCCGCAAGCAGGGCGGCGGTTATAACCGAGGTGTCCTCCCCGTCCGAGAGCAGAGGTTCGGCAATTATACAGTTAAATCTCTCCTCAACTTTTTTGTTTCGGTCAAAAACAGCGTCGTTGACTATATCTCCGGTAGATTCTGCCTGCCAGAGTCCGTCCTTATGCGTTGGACAGCAGCTTCGGCAGTAAAGCTTGAACTCATATCCGCTGAAATCCATTTCCGGAAGATTATCGGGTTCCGGATCTTCCGTTACGGCAGGTCCGGTTTCGACTGAAGTTGTAGTTTCAGGCGCCTGGCTGCCTTTATCAGCTGCGCAGGAAATCAAAACAGAACAAATAATAAGCAGCGCAAATAAAATCGAAAACGACTTTTTATACATAATAGCATCTCCTTGTTGTTCCGGTCATTTTAGCCCTCATTTAACACAAATATTATATCATGAATCATATATAAAATCAATGGCGTTTGAATAATTTCTTAAACAAAGCTGTAGTGTTACAATAGATGTGACACTAAAGATATTGAAAAAGTGATTGAGATCTGATAAAATAAAGTTGCCACACCAAAATTATCAGAAAAGGACTCAATC
>JGI24712J26585_10000410_pt1 | contig 36941 bp, 38 predicted proteins | sample BioPla3DNA2_FD_26585 | JGI IMG/M metagenome (IMG submission 26585)
TAAAAAAATAGAGGAATTAGTTTTTGAATTAGTTGTGCATATTACTAATTTATATGAAACAGAGTTTGAAAATAATCAAGTGACAAGTATTAGTAATTTTTTAAAAACAGATAAAAAATATATGAATACTATTCTGGAAAAGTATAATGTTGAGTTAAAAAAACGCAACAATGCTGATTCTCTAATAAACTATTATGGTGGTTTGTTTGTGAACACCAAATAGTTTATACCTCGGAAGGAGGTGCGGCCAAATCATATGAGTAATTTGCTATTACTCATTGAATTTTTAACTTTAATGGATGCAATATGTAAATGTTTTGGATTGTTATGTTTCACAACTTATACTTGAGTTTATTAATTTTTGGTCAATACTCCTTAACTCTAGGGGATTTTTTCTTTTGGCGCAAGCTTATTCCCATTAATACAATTTTGGTACAAATGGGCTTTTTTATTGCACCTTTTCCCCTGAAACTATGATACAATAAGGGCTACATACGCATCAGGAGGGAAAACCATGTGGCTTGAAAAATTCTATGAAGATCCGACGACTTTGCATGTGGTGAGGCTGGATAACCGCGCCTACTACATCCCCTATACGCCCGGGACTGTAAGGCCCGAACACAACAGCTCCGATAGGGTAAAACTACTTAACGGCATCTGGGACTTTGCCTATTTCAACTCGGTGGAAGATGCGCCGGAATGCATTATAGACCCGGCCTATGTGATGCCGGACCGCATCAAGGTGCCGTCTGTTTGGCAAAACGCGGGGTATGATGGGCATCAATACACCAATATCCGCTATCCTATCCCCTTTGACCCGCCTTATGTGTCAAGGGGAAATTCATTCAGCGCTGATGGTACTTGGCTGGGAACGGCCCGGGAGAGTAGGTCACTGTCGGTTGCTAAACAAACAAAAAGCGCCCAACACAAAAGGGCGCTTTTTGGTATTTGTTTTCTTTAATAATATATAGTTAATTAAAGATCATCCACCAGAGCTCCGGCCTTGGCGTAGGCGGTGGATCGGGCTTCAAAGAAGTCGGTCTTGATCATATTGGCGTTGGAATACTGGCTCACCCAGCGCATGCTTTCCGGCTCTTCCATGTGCCCTTCATAGATGGGTTCAAGACCGATGGCGGTGGCGCGCAGGTTGCCCAGATACTTGATGTAGTCGGTAATCATGGACTTGTTCAGGCCTTGGATGTCGTCGCCAATCGCGTAGTGACCCCAGGCGATTTCTTGTTCGCACCCGGTCTTAATCATTTCTGAATATATGGCTTCCTTTTCGGGGGTGAACAGTTCAGGGTTTTCCTGGCGCAGCTCGTTGATGATGTTGCGGAACAGCCACAGGTGGGTGTTTTCATCGCGGTTGATGTAGCGGATCTCTTGCGCGGAGCCGGGCATCAGGTTGTTGCGTCCCAGATTATAAAAGAACATAAAGCCCGAGTAAAAATAGATGCCCTCTAAAATATAGTTGGCAATGATTACCCGCATGAAGTTTTTGATTGTTTGTTCCTCCTGAAAGGCGTTGTACTGGTCACCGATAAAAGTGTTGCGGCGCAGGAGGTGTTCATCGTCCTTCCATTGATACAAAATGGAGTTGCGCTCATGCGGCTGGCAGATGGTATCCAGCATATAGGAATAGCTTTGGGAGTGCAGAGCCTCTTGGAAAATCTGGATGGACAGGCACAGATTGACTTCGTTGGCGGTAATGTAGGCGGAAATGTTGGGCAGGTTGGCGGTTTGGATGGAATCCAAAAACACCAAGAAGGAAAGGATTTTATCGTAGGCCCGGCGCTCGGGGGCGGGCAGGTTGGGGTAGTCCTTGATATCTTGGCTCAGGTTAATTTCTTCAGGCACCCAAAAGTTGTTCATTGCCTGTCTGTACCAATCGCTCACCCATTGATAGCGCAGGTTGTTAAAGTCGTTCAGGTTGGTAGTGTCGCCGCCGATCATACGGCGAGTACGCACTTCAATATCTCCATCGGGGTTAAATAACGGTTTTTTTACTAATGTGGCCATGGTTCTTTCCTCCTTGAATTATGATGAACAGGATGTGCACTCTTCGATTTCCAAGCTTTTGGAACGTACGTAGTAGATGGTCTTCACGCCTTCCTTCCAGGCAAGCAGGTATAAGTTCAGCAGCTGTCTAAAGGTATAGTCGTTGGTGATGTACAGATTCATGCTGAGCGCTTGGTCGATGTGCCGCTGCCTGATGCCGCAGGCTTTGATGGAATAATTCTGGTCAATAGTATGGGCGCTTTTATACAGCCAGAAAGTCTGGGGACTTAATTCAGGCGCTACACGGGGCATGAGGCCTTGCTTTTTTTCTTCGTAGAAGAAGCGGTTCATAATGGGGTCAACTCCCGGCGAAGTACCGGAAATAATGCTGGTTGAGCTGGTGGGCGCGATAGCCATGAGATATGCGTTACGGATACCGTGCTGGGATACTTCTTTACGCAAGGCAAGCCACTTGTCACTCGTATAATCACGCTTATCAAAATAGGCACCCGTTTGCCAGTCACTGCCGTTAAACAGCTCATACCGTCCCTTTTCTTTGGCAAGGGCATTGCTTGCTTTTACGGCATAGTAGTTGATGCGCTCAAATACCGGACCGACAAAGTCTAAATGTTCTTGACTTTCCCAAGGGATACCCCGTTTTGCCAACATGTGATGATAGCCGCTCACGCCAAGGCCCAATGAACGGTATTTTTGGCTGGTAATTCTGGCATAGGGTAGAGGGTAGTAGTTGAGGTCGATCACGTTATCAAGTGCGCGGATAACGGAAGTGACGATCTTTTCTACCTCCTGCTCGTTTTCCACATCAATATGACCAAGCGAAAGGCTTGCCAAGTTGCACACCACAAAATCCCCGGCTATGGTGCGGGTAACAACTATGTCTTGGCCATTGATTTTTTCCACAGTTTGTTCGCCCGTTTGGATAGCGCTCATGTTTTGGGCGATTTCGGTACATAGGTTGGAGCAGTAGATCATGCCCTTGTCGCCGTTGGGGTTCATGCGATTGACGGTGTCCCGGTTAAAAACGAAGGGCGTGCCCGTTTCAACCAGTGATTTAATCACGAGGCGAACAACGTCTTTGATAGGTATGACCCGTTTGTGAATGCGCATGTCTTCAACGCAAGAAAGGTAGCGGCGCGTCCATTCCTCGCCCCAGCTATCTTCCAAGTTGTAACCTTTTGCCTGTTTAATTTCGTGTGGGCACATGAGGTACCAATCGCCATTGATATTGTCCCTGACCTGCTGCCAAAAATAATCGGGATAGCATACGGCGGGGAACACGTCGTGGGCTTTCATGCGGTCATCGCCGTTGTTGGTGCGCAGCTGCAAAAATTCGGGCAGATCACGGTGCCATACGTCAAGATACACGGCAACAGCGCCTTGGCGCATGCCCAGCTGATCTACTGCCACGGCGGTGTCGTTTACAAGGCGTATCCAGCGAATCACGCCGCCGGCAGCGCCTTCAAAACCACGGATACTGGAACCCGTTGCCCGCACCTTGCCAAAGTATAACCCCATACCTCCGCCGAGCTTGGACACCTTGGCAAAATTGTCGACGGAGCGGTAGATGCCGTTTAAGCTGTCGGGTACGGTGTCAATAAAGCAGCTGGACAGCTGGTGGTAGGGTTTGCGGGCGTTTGACAGGGTGGGGGTGGCCATGGTCACCTTTAGCGTGGAGAGCATGTCGTAGAAATCCCGCACATGCTGCATGCGGTTATTCTTTTCGGGCATGGCAAGGTGCAGGGCAACGCCGAGGAACATTTCCTGCGGAGTCTCTAAAACCTCGCCCCGGCGGCTGCGAACGACGTAGCGGCTAAGCATCAAATCAAGGCCGGAATAGGTGAACAGCTCGTTGCGCTCCGAAACGATAAAGGAATAGGCTTGGTCAAGCTCTTCCCTTGAATAGTTTTCCAAAATATAGGCGCCGTACAGCCCTTCATGTGTTAGGTAGCGTAATTTATCATAAAAGCCGGCAATACCAAGGTTTTTTAGGTGCTTTTTTAGTTGGCGCTCAAATCGGGCAAGGAGGAGCTGAGCTGCCGCGAACTCCCACTTTGGGCTTTCGGGCGTGGTGAGTTCTGCGGCCGCACGAATAAGGCTGTCCACAAGCTCGCTTTCGGGCATAGCTTCTTTTTTGAAGGAAAGCAGCTTTGCGTATAGCCTGTCAAGCGGGCAGTGATTTTCGCCGGGCGATTTGCGGATACGGTGAATGGCGTTAGTTACTTCAGGATGCTCAGGAAACAAGGCAATCAGCTTATCCGTTTCAAGACGCCTGCGGGTGCGCTCCTGTCGGTAGAGAATGTAGCTTTTGGCTGCCTCAAAATGCCCGGCTTTCATCAGTGCCTTCTCTACCTGGTCTTGTATAAACTCAACCGAGGGGAAAGGATCTTTTTGCGCAAAAATATTTTGTTCAATCCGGGCCACAAGGTCTTTAAGCTCTTTAGCCGTGCAGGTTTGGCCAACACTTTGGAAAGCCTTTTCCATCGCAACAATGATTTTCTGCTGATCATATGGAACCTTTTCGCCGCTGCGCTTCAAAATTTGCAAATATTGTTCCTCCTTACAAGATATTGATATCAAGGACGACTAAGTATACCACAGATTGTGGTTTTTAATCCTTTTTATAAAAAATATTCAAAAGAAAAAGCAAGGACTTTGCCTTGCTTTGGAAAACATGACAATTTATCGTTTCTTGGTAATTAGCGCTTGCCCTTCTTCGGACAATAAATATTGATAGGTGGTTTTGGGAAGCAGACCGGATAGAGATGCTATTTCTCCCTCCGTAATGGCTTTTCGCACCCGGCTTGCGCTGATAGGGGCGTTGACCGCTTCCAGGCGGGGAATGACTGTGACCTCAATGCCCTCTTTAGGGAGGGAGGCGAGCAGGGCTTGGTTATACAGATTGGTGGTGGGGGACAGCGGCTCATCGCCTACAAAACGGCGGGTAATGTTTAGGCGTTTAGCCACCTTGGAAAAGATGGCGGCGTCCAGCCTGGCTTCGGCGCTTGCTGCCTTGTCGACGGTATGTAAAAAATAAGCGGGAAAAACGGCAGAAGAGATCATATAATCATCAGTGTCGTGGATGTGCACGTTGCTTAGGTGCTGTGTGCCTTGCTGAACCAGCATTTTCCTTGTTTTGTAAGGGAAAAAGGAGCGGTCTTCGGACACCACGAACAGGTGCAAAACGTCGCAAATTTTAAGCGCTTGCTCAATCAAATACAGGTGCCCCTTGGTGAAAGGGTTGGCGTTCATGATAATGGCGCCGATTCTATCACCCTCTACGGGCGTGAGTGATTGCAAATAACGAGTAAAGCCGCCTTGTTCACTTTCCATAAACACAACATCGGGATAGGCGATGGCGACTTCATAAAAGCCAAGCGGTTCAAGCTGCATGGCAGCCTCGGGCTTGGTATATACAAAGAGCTTGGTAACCCCATCCAAATACCTGCGGCGCTTAATTTCAAGGACAATTCTTTCAAGCAGCCCCTCACCCCTTCTTTCAGGACTGACGGCAAGGCAGCGCAAGGTATTACTGTAATAGCTGCCGCTTGCGCACAAAAGTCCTTCGTTGTTAAACAGGCCGATGGTTTCGTCCAGGTGCTCATCCTTATCAATGCCGGCGTCTTGAAGCAATTGTTCCCATTGCTTATAGCGTAGCGGCATACTTTTTCGGATTGGTTTCATATCGTATGTCATAAATCCCCCCCACCTGTACCTTAGCAGACGGAAGCTTGCTTGTAAAGAGGAAATTTGATAGCATACCTTTATGAAGACAGTATCGGTTAACGATATGGCCAAGAGCCGGGAGGAGAGGGTTCTTGGGCAGCGGGCTTTGCTAAACAAGTGGCAGATGCCCGTTCTTTCGCTGTCCATGAATATTGCGGGTCCCGTCAAAACAAGTCCGCTGATTGAACGAGGCTTTGACTTGATGTTAAGTAACATTAAAAGCTGCCTACAAAAAGAAGGAATTTCCATTGTTGAAGAGAGGGAAACCCGGGCTTTTACGGGCTGTGCTTGGCTGGCGGCGGTTAACAGCGATGCGCTTACATTGAAGCGACTTTCCGTTGCCCTTGAAGATAAGGACGGTTTGGGCCGCTTGATGGACCTTGACGTTATCGATATCCAAGGGCAAAAGGTGGATAGGTTCGCCATTGGCCAGCCCATGCGTACCTGCCTGATTTGCGACAAGGCGGCGGCCATCTGCGCCCGTTCAAGGGCGCATAGCTACCAAGAGTTATTCAAGGCGGCAGAAGAGATCATTCGAACTGCCTTGTGTGAAGCGATCGCTTTCTTGGTTGGCGATTGTGCCGTGACCGCCTTGAAGCAGGAGGTAGACGTAACCCCTAAGCCCGGCTTGGTTGATAAGGAGCATACCGGCATCCACAACGATATGGACGTACCGCTGTTTTATAAAAGCGCCGAGAGTCTGCGCAGCTATTTTGAAAGCTGTACCAAGGAAGGCTACTATTTTAATGGCAATGAAATTTCTGAACTTATGCCCAAACTGCGGGCCTTAGGGCTCCAAGCGGAAAAAACCATGCTGCAAACAACAAAGGGCGTCAACACACATCAAGGGGCTATTTACGCCCTTGGCATTGTTTGCGGGGCGGCTGGACTTAAGTTAAGACAAAGTCCAGCGCTTGATGTAGAAAAAATATTAAAATCTGCTGGCAAAATCGCCGAAAATGAAAAATCTCCCCGAAAGCTGCTTGACGCAAGAACGCAAGCGGCTCTTGGTTATCCGACAATTAGAGATCATGCCCTGCCAGTTTATCACAGGGGGTTGGAGGTCGGTCTATCTCATAACGACGCCGCCATTGAAGCCTTGATTGCTTGTATGGCGGAGGTTGATGATACCAATGTATTAAGACGTGGGGGAGAGGAAGTGCTTTTAGAGTTAAAGCGTATGGCGAAAGCAAAGCGACAAACAGATAATCCCAAGCAAGCTGCGCTTGAACTGGACACTTATTGCCTGCAAAAAAGGGTTAGCCCCGGTGGCTGCGCAGATTTATTGGCGCTTACTTTATTTTTGAATCGATTGAAAATAAAAGGCGGTCATATCTGATGCCGGATGACCGCTAGCCTTGTGTTTTTTTATGACGGCTATCTCTCGGAATCCCAAAGAATCGGAATCTTAAGGTGTGGTCGTTATAATTTGAATTGTTGTACGGCGAGCTAAAATAAACCTGCTCATACGGTTATAGCCGTGTGAGCAGGTTTTAGGATTGCTTGAAAATAGCTTTGAAACCCGGATGAAAAACCAAATCTCATTTCGTGTTTCAGAAGATTTGTTTCTCATCAATCATCATCGTCGTCATCGTCATCGTCGTCGTCATCGTCATCATCGTCGTCATCGTCATCGTCGTCGTCATCGTCATCGTCGTCGTCATCGTCGTCGTCATCATCGTTGTTTACGTCGTCGTCTACGTCGTCGTCATCGTCGTCATCATCGTCGTTGTAGTCATCGTCATCATCGTCGCCGTCATCATCGTCATCATCGTCGTTGTAGTCATCGTCATCATTGTCGTCGTCATCGTCGTCGTCATCATCATAGTCATCATCTTTGTACTCGGATAGACCGAACTCTTCCTCGTTTTCAACATCAACAGGGACTCTCCACTTGTTGGTGCGTACGGTAGTACGGACTTCCTCATACACTTCATCCATGAAGCCTTCATGAGGCTGTTTGGACCCTTTTATAATTTCGATGGTAATCTCGTCATCGTCCTTCTTTGCTTCTTTTTCGAAATACCCGGCGTTACCAATAGCGGTAACTAATTCAGCCATGACCTTGCGGGTTTCTTGGCCAATCAGGTTTTCGCAGCTTGCGATGATGGCAAAAGCTTCATTGTTGCGAGCGGCGATACCGATAACCTTGCCTTTTGCATCGTATTCGATGGTGATTTCGGGCTTGGCACTTAGTAGAAGGGCTCCTGTTGAGGTGGGCCGTTCAGTCGTTCCCTGAGCTAAACCGCTAATGCCGCTCAGCGCCATAACCAGGGACAAAATAATTGTCATTACTTTTTTCATGTGTTCGTCTCCTTTGAGTGTTTTTGTTTTGTAAGAAGAATTTTTCCTCTTATATTCATAGATTACGGCTGTTCTTTTTAAAGACCGGGGTCAGTCTTAAAAAGATTTGAAGCTTTGCGAGATCCCTGTATTTGACCTTATATCTATAAAATACGCAAACATTTCTCAAAAGAGAGGCGGACTAAATAATTTCAATCATCATATTCGTCATCATCGTCGTCATCATCGTCAGAGTCAATTTCTGCGGACGGTGTCTCGGTTGGTTTAGGCGTAGACGTCGCTGTTGGTTTAGGTGTAGGCGTTTCGGTCGGTTTAGGCGTGGGCGTCGCTGTCGGTTTAGGTGTAGGCGTCGGTGTTGGCTTAGGTGTGGACGTTTTGGTTGGTTTAGGCGTAGGCCTCTTGGTTGGTGCTTGAGTGGGTACAGGCCTTTTGGTTACTGTTTGCGCCGCCTGATATTCTATATCATCATCGTCGTCGTCGTCATCGTCATTTTCCGTAGGCTTGGGTGTAGGACTTTTTGTTTGGGTGGGGGTTTTGGTAGGTGTAGGCTTTATAGTGGATGTTGGTGTAGCTGCTTTGGTGGGCTCTTGCGTTGTTTGGTGAGTCAAATTATCTTCCCCATCCTCGTCGCCTCTATCACCGATTAACAAGTCATCGCTTAATTCCTCATCCTCCTCTAAAGGAATCAGGAAAATGACTTGATTGTTTTTAGTAATATCATCGATTATCTTTATTGTTGTAGAAAACTTTTCGCTCAGCTGCTCGTTTAGACGGACAGTCAGCGTATTGCTTCGGGAGCGAACCCAGTCTTGATTTTTTGCGTCCAATCGTAGCGATATTTGACTACCCTCATGCAAAAATTTCATGTCAACGGCTTTGGTAATCAATTCCTCCATCGCAAGACTCAAGCTTTTCTTTTGAAAGTCACAGTTGTCTGCAAGGTGTTTACCCTCAATATTGATACCATGTAGCCCGATAACAATGTCGTCTCGGTTTACATCAATGCGTACTTCAGGGTTGATAGTCATATAAACAGAAGCGTAGGGCTTAAGACTTTGATAGAATACGGAGGTTACAATCAGTACCAAACAGGCAGCCATGGCAACAAACGAGTAAATCCATGGACTGGTTTTTTTCTTTTTGGGTGTAGATTGCGGTATTTGCATTTCCACTACGTTGTTGACGGTTTGCCCAACCTGATAACGTAGATTTGCCACTTTTAAGAACCGTCCTTGTTCATCAAGAACCACCGCATAGCTCGGGTGGCATTCCATGACAATATATTTCATACAGGCATCCCTCCTTTCCTTTTTAAGACTTGCCCTAAATGGTTGCGGATTATTTCATATCCGTTGGTTTGAATCAAGAGCATGGCTAAGACATATTTTCTATGACGCTCCAGCGTTTTTCGTTGTACGCCTGAGCCTGAGGCGAGCTGTGCCATAGGAAGCTTCTTGGTTCTTAAAAGCTCATTTAATAGCTCCTTGTTATCAGCCGCATAGCGGATAGCAATAGCGCAGGCTTCCAAGGTGCGTTCCTGCTTCGGGGAGTGATCGGCTACGTCGGAAAAGTTAACACCGAAACTTGCCATAACCGATGCCAATTTATCGATCTCCTGTTTGGTTGCCTCCAAGTTGGCTGATTCTTCAAAACGGTCATGCTCATCGGCCAATTTATCCATGATGGTTTGCTCATCATCGCCGGTTGGCGTGAACAAGGAAATGGTTCCTTGATGGCGCAGGTTTTTTCGGTGGTAATCAATGAGGCGGTTTCGAATGAGCATGGAGGCATAGGGAAGAAAGGCACCTCTACTCTTATCAAAACCCAAGATTGCTTCATGAAAGGCAATCATGGCAATGCTGAATTCATCATCGTGCTCCGTGCAGGGTTTCGAAATACACTTAGATGCTTCCGAACGAATGAAAGGAATATAGTTGCTGATAAGCTCATCGGCTTTTTGCAAATCTTCTTTGGCCGCATAAACCGCTTTCACGATTTGATGCCCACTTTGCATGGTTTCACTCCTTCCCATCTATAGAATACGGTTACTGTTGTTGAAGAGTGGGGTAACTACAATTATACAATAAATTCCAAAGTGTTCAAACTTTACTGTTATAAAGTTTACATAAAACAAAAAAACATCAAAAAGCGATGCTCAGCTATAAACCGAGCATCGCATCTATGAATATTTCGATGGACTTCGTAACCTTACGATTATGCCTTTAGTTCAATTTCTCTGTACGTGGCGCGCGAAGCCGAGCGGCTTCCGGCATACCTGAACCCAGCAGCGGGCGTAGATAGTCCATAAAAGCGGGGGTCACATAGTTGCTTTCGGCATTAATAAATTCATCGGGCATCAATTTGGTTTTGGCAGCGATATCTTCGATGGGGTTTAATCGGTAATCCACTGCATAGTTGCCGATGCGGTTGATGGTGACGCTGCCTTCTGTAGCGCCGTTCATGGCAAACTGAACGCCTTTTTCGCCCACTTCACGGGCTTCACGCTGGTCGACATCACTTACACAGCCCATGAACGAGCGCTGCAGGTACCCGAAGGTATCGCTGCGTACACGGCCGATGGAGAGCTTTTCTTTTACTTTATTGGCAAGCAGTTCGCCGAGCGCGCCGGTACCCGATAGCTGTACGTTGCCGTGGGCGTCGGTGGCAAGATTCATCATGCTTGCCAAAACGGGCGTCCCGTTCTTGTCCTGAATACCTTCGGAAACGGATACGACACAGCGGCCGAGCCGATCATAGACAGACTTAACGTCTATTATGAACTTATCAATGGAGAAAGGGCACTCGGGGGTATAAATCAGGTGTGGCCCGTCATCCGGGTATAGACGGGCGGCGGCGGATGCCGCTGCCAGGAAGCCTGCATGCCTGCCCATAATTACCGAGATATGAACGCCGGGCAAAGCGCGGTTATCTAAGTTGATGCCCATAAACGCTTGCGCAACAAAGCGGGCGGCGCTTGGAAAGCCGGGGGTGTGGTCGTTGCACATCAAGTCGTTGTCGATGGTTTTGGGTATATGAATGGCACGGAAATCGTAATTGTTGTTTTTTGCATATTCGTTGACAATGCGCACGGTATCTGATGAGTCATTGCCGCCGATATAGAAAAAATAGCGTACATCGTGCGCGCGGAAGACCTGGAATATATGTTCGCAGTACTTGGCGTCCGGCTTATCCCTGGTAGAACCAAGGCCGCTTGACGGAGTGGCGGCCACAAGCTCCAAGTTTTCAGTGGTTTCTTGCGATAAATCCACAAAGTTTTGGTTGACAATGCCGTTAATACCGTTGAGCGCGCCGTATACTTTGGTGATTTGGGGGTACTTACGGGCTTCAAGCGCCACCCCTACCATTGATTGGTTAATAACAGCCGTTGGGCCGCCGCCTTGAGCGACAACAAGCTTACCTTTTAAATCCATAAAAATTTCCTTTCAAAAATAAAAATAGAATGCGGAGCACGGTGGCCCCGCATTGATTGAATTACATCTTATTGTTGCAGCCCAGCACGTTGACGATCTTATGACGCACCATGTCCCGCAGTGCGGTACGCGCTTCAGAGAGGTACTGGCGGGGGTCAAAGTGATCGGGATGCTCAGCGAAATGCTTGCGGATAACGCCGGTAAAGGCAAGACGTAGGTCGGAATCGATGTTGATTTTGCATACGGACATGGAGGCTGCCTTGCGCAGCATGTCTTCGGGCACACCCTTGGCATTGCCCATCTTGCCGCCGTATTTGTTAATCATTTCAACATATTCAGGCATAACGCTGGACGCGCCGTGCAGAACAATGGGAAAGTTGGGCACCCGTCTTTCGATTTCTTCCAGGATATCAAAGCGCAGCTTTGCTTCGCCCGTAAATTTATAGGCACCGTGGCTGGTACCAATGGCAATGGCCAGGCTGTCAACGCCCGTTCTCTCGACAAACACTTCCACTTCTTCGGGACGGGTATAGCTGGAGTCTTCGACCGATACCTTGATATCGTCTTCGACACCTGCCAGGCGGCCAAGTTCGCCCTCTACCGTTACGTTGCGGGGATGGGCATATTCGACCACTTTGCGGGTCAAGGCGATGTTTTCTTCAAAGGGCAGGTGGCTGCCATCGATCATGACGGAGGTGAAACCACCGTCAATGCAGGCTTTACAAGTTTCAAAATCGGGGCCGTGGTCAAGGTGCACCACGATGTCAAGCCCGCTTGTTTCAACTGCTGCTTCAATCAGCTTCATCAGGTAGGTATGGTTGGCATATTTACGAGCGCCGGCAGACACCTGAAGGATAAGCGGGGCTTTTTCCATCTGAGCGCCTTCGACGATGCCTTGAATAATTTCCATGTTGTTTACGTTGAAAGCGCCGATGGCATAACCGCCTTCGTAAGCCTTCTTGAACATTTCTCTTGAGTTAACTAATGCCATAGGTAAACCTCCTATCATTTGTTGAGATTTAATGAAAAATCCTCAAATATTATAATGGAAAACCGGCCTTGTGTCAAGATGACGCGAGCCTTTGTAGGATATTAACAACCCCTTTGTCAAGATTTTAAAAAGGCCGTGTTTTCGTGTAAAAAACCGCTAAACTTTGTGGTTTGCCATGTGCGGTGATCACGGCCATATGAATATTAAACGCTGTTTTAGATTAAAAATAAGCGAAAATTAGCAGGCGGTTTAAAGCTTGGCAAAAAATGAATGATTCACCGACTTTTGGGTATTTTCATGTCAGTCGAGCTAATCTATGGTAAAATATACCTATGGATAAGAAACAACACCTTTTCCTCTGGGGCGTGCCTCAGACGGGGAAAACAACGCTGATTAGAAAAATCCTTACCGCTCATCCGGACTGGGTGGTTAAAGGGGTTTATTCCTACACGGATTTTGTTGCGGGTCAAGAAGACGGCAGAGTTTATATAGCACCCGTACAGTACTGTTCTTGGTATAAAAAAGAAGAAGCTCTGGTCGGCTTGCGAGGGCCAAAAGGCAGGCGGGGCAATCCCCAGGCCTTTGATGAGATGGGTATAAAAATCTTGGAGGATTTTAAAGACGCCGACCTCCTTATTATGGACGAGCTGGGCACTATGGAAAACAAAGCTTTGGCTTTTCAGCGGGCAGTGCTTCAAGCATTGGGTAGAAATACCCCTATTTTGGGCGTTATCAAACGGGACCAAACGCCTTTTCTGGAGGCTGTTAGGCATCATCCCAAAGTAGCCACCCTTGAAATCACGCCGGAAAATCGAGATGGCAGATTGTCCGAAGCTGATGTTTTCGTTAGTCAATCGGTCAGCGCTTTCAGGACCTTGCAAAGCCGCCCTTCTTGCGGCGCGGTGGTGGTGCGGAAAGTGGGCGGCATCTGGGAAACGCTTTTGGTTAAAAGCCACGGGGGTCACTGGTCTTTTCCCAAGGGGCGCCAGGAAGAAGGCGAAACGCAAGAGGAGACAGCCCGCCGGGAAATCTTAGAGGAAACCGGACTTGTTGTGCGCATTGATTGCGCTTTCCGCAGGGAATTACCCTCCATCGAAATCAATAATCCAAGGCGTATCGTCTGTTTTCTTGCCCACTATGTTTCAGGGAAGGCAAGGCCACAAGAAGATGAGATTGGCGGTGTCGTTTGGGCGCCCCTTGATGAAGCGCCTAAGCTGGCGGCTCGATACGCTCAGGATGCAGGGGTGTTTCTTGATGCTATTACATACCTAAACAAATAAACGAAAAATCAGGGCTGCCGATGCGCAGCCCTGATGAATATTTAATCTTTTAAGGCATTAGGCTTAAGATGACTTTTATTGCCCCTTCCACATCGTTAATATCCAAACTGGGGACGCCGTTCACTTGATATTCGGTGTCGGTCATCAGGGCAATCAACTGATTGGTAGGGGTTATTGGGGTTTCAGAGTTGCCTTTCCTTAGCGCCTCAAGCTTGGGGTAGGGCGTTTGCTTGGCTCCTTCAATCAGCACAATATCTGCTCCCTTAAAAAAGGGAAGCATGTCAGGGATATCAAAGCTACCGTCTTTGACTAAAAGAAACTTATCCTTGTCAAAAATAATGCTGGCGAAGGCGCCCGCTGCTTTGTGGCGGTAGCTGTCGGTACCAGGGGTATCGGCAACAAATTGATGGGCATCATGCTTGATAGAGGCCACTTTCAGCCCACGGGCTGAAAGAGCCTGGATTAGTTTTTCCATCAAGGTGGTTTTACCGGAGTTTTTCACCCCGGTAATGCCCACAATCAAGGGATTTTTATTCATTTCATAAGGGAATATGCCACTAATTCATCATACTGGGCATCGGTCAATTCATAATCATAAAACAGCTTGAAATATTCCTGTACTTCGGCTTTCAGATCATAATCGGCCAACTCGGGGTGCAGGGTTTTTTGCAGCCACAGGATGCCTAAATACCGCTGGACTGAAGGGGGAAAGCCCATCCAGTTATAGGGACCGACCGGCACTTTCATATATTTCTTGTTTTTAATGGCATCAAGGCTTTGCCACAGAGGGTCTTTTCCGGCATTTTCATAGGCGGCCTGGGTTTCAAACACAATCACTTCAGGGTTCCAGAGAAGAATTTGCTCCATATCCACCTCATTGCCGGTACCTCGGCTGATGGGGTTGTCTACCACGGCGGCATTATCGGTTACCATGTCGATGAGTTCTCCATGGAAACTGCCCTTGGCGGTGACATTAAGACCCGCCTCGCTGAGACAGTAGAGCATGTTCACCCGATTGTCGCCCGCTTTGTCGTTGATTTCCTGCATCCGTTTATAGACTTTGTTTAGATACTCGGCAAGCTGTTCGCCCTTTTCTTCTTTGCCTAAGAGTTTGCCAAGCTCCTGATAGGTGTTGCCGGCATCTTTTAAGTACATGGTGATGTGTACGCAGGGGATGCCCAGCCGTGCCTGTAGTTCGTCCATGTCCTCTTTGATGGTTTTTTTGGGTTCTCCCACATCCAAAATCAACTGGGGGTCCAGCTTGGCCAATTCTTCCAAGTTAATCTCGTCTTTGCCACCGTAGAGCTGACCTACGAAGGGTAAATCCTCGACTAAAGGCTCAATAAAGGGGCGGCTGGTATCGTCTAATTTGGCGGACAGCCCAACAAACTTTTCAGGCGCAATGGACAACAGCACAAGCTGTGCTAAAGGACCGGTGGGCACGATGCGCTCAATGTTTTTAGGTAATTCTACCGTGCGTCCGGCAGAATCGGTGAAGGCAATCTTTTCCTCGGCAAAAGACACGAAGGATAGGAGCATCGTCATCGCAAGTAGCAGGGATATGATTTTTTTGAACATATTTTTGTTCTCCTTTCTGTTTTTTATATCTCAAGCGGTACACAAAACCGGATGCGCCCTTCTTCAAGGCTTTCTACCCGTGTTTTAATGCCATAGAGTTCGTTAATAAGTTCCCCATTCACCACCTCTTGGGGTGTGCCATCGGCAATAATCCGGCCGCCCTGCATGGCGAGGATTTGGTCGGAATAGGCAAAGGCTTGGTTGGGGTTATGGGTAGCCTGTAAAATGGTGTAGCCTTGCTTGACCAAGTTTTTGATGCACCGCATCACAAGAGTCTGGTTGCCAAAGTCCAGGCTTGCCGTAGGCTCATCCATAATCAGCAGCTTGGAATTCTGGGAAATAGCCCGAGCAATCAGCACCAGCTGCTGTTCGCCCCCGGATATCTGCATATAGTTTCGCTGGGCAAATTCCTCAATGCCAAGCAGCTCTAAGGCGGCTTGAGCCCGCTTTAACTCCTTGGTGCCCGGCACCGAAAAGGAAGATAGATGAGCGGATGCGCCCATGAGCACCATATCAAGCACCGAATAGTTAAATGCCGGATAATGCACCTGTGGAATATAAGCAATGAGCTTTGATAATTCGGGCAGAGAAATGTCGCTCGTATCCACCCCGTTAATCAGTACTTTACCTTGAAAGTTGCTTAAAAGGTTTAATATACAGCGAAAAAGGGTGCTTTTGCCTGTGCCGTTGGGGCCTAGCAAGGAAACCAACCTTCCTTGAGGTATAGTGAAATTGACGTCCCGCAGTACCGGACGCTTAGGGTAGGAAAAGCTCAGGTTTTGTACTTTTAGCATCATCAGCGGCCATCCCCCCTGATAATCAGAGACAAGAAGAAGGGCGCGCCGATAAAGGCAGTGAGAATGCCGATGGGAATTTCCACCGCAAATAAATTGCGGGAAATATTATCCACCAGCAGCATAAACAGGGCCCCAAAGAGCATGGTTGCGGGCATTAAGTGCCGAAAGTTATTACCCACCAACTTTCTTGACAAGTGCGGGATAACCAATCCCACCCAGCCGATGGTACCGCTGACGGCTACTGCGGAGGAAGTGACCAGCGTGGCGCTGACAATTACTATCAATCGAAGCCTCCCAACGTTGACCCCCATGGTACGGGCCTCATCATCGCCTAAAGAGAGGATGTTGATGCGCCACCTTAAAAGAAACAGCGGTGTCAATCCCACCAGCATAGGAAGGATGGCAAAGGAAATGTCGCTCATTTTGGCGCCGGCCAGGCTGCCCATGAGCCAGTAAGTGATGGCGGGAAGCTGGTTGGTGGGGTCGGCCACTAACTTGATAAAGGATGTACCCGCAGAAAACAGGGAGGAAACCATAATGCCTGCCAGCACCAGCCCCAAAATTTTCTTTCCACGGGCCCGTTGGCTAAGCAGCCACACTAAAGCCACAGTTAAAAGGCTGAAAAAGAAAGCGCTGAGGCTGACCATGCGGGTGGAAGCGCCGGACAGGATGGCTAACGCCGCGCCGAAGGCCGCCCCGGAGGAAGCCCCCAAAATATCAGGGGCCGCCATCGGATTTTGAAAAATACCCTGATAGGCAGCGCCCGCCGAGGAAAGGCAGCAGCCCACCAAGCAAGCGAGCAGTATGCGGGGCAGGCGCACATTATATAGCACAATGGCCATACGCTCCGTCCAAAAAGGTTCAATAGGGACGATCTTGGCGAGCAAGATTCCAATGGTTTCTTTGGGCGAAATGGGATAGCGTCCCAGTGCGAAGGATAGGAGAACGCCTCCCAACAGCGCTACAGCCATGGCAGCGATGGTCAGGCGTTCCTTTCTTCCGTGGTGTTTAAGCTTTTCCATCGGTCACTACTTTGTAATAGCTCTCCCCATTGCAGGCTTTGCACACGGGCTGGCCATCAATCATCAAATGGCGACAATCGGTTACGTCTTCGCCGCAACGGCTGCAAATGGCCACTTCCAGCGGCGGTCCCGGCATATCCCAAGGCTTCAGGTCAATTTCTACTTCCTGCACTTGAAACATCTCTTCGTCGGGCAGGTTTTTATAAAAGGCAATCATATCTTCGCCCTCTTTAGGATGCCGGCGGTTTTTGCGCCATATGCGCACAGCCTTGCCGGTGTTGAGGTTTACAAAGCTGGCGGCCACTTTGCCAAAATCGTAAAATTTATAGGTCCGTTTACCCACTTTGCATCCACAGACAATGCCGATGGCATCGGCCGGACAGCGGTCGCATTCTACAAAGACCATAATAGACTTGGGGTCTTTTTCAATGTCAATCTCTAATTTCCGCATTGCCAGCCTGGCCATCTTAACGCCGATGCACTGGCCTGAACAAAGATGACCATGGTACTGTACTGCAAGGGCCACGTCTTCTTCAAATGTGCGCATTGTCTTCCCTCCCGATGATAAACATGCCAAACCGCTTGGTGTGCGGTAGATAGTATTGATAGTCTGTGCTATCGATCTGTTGCAGCTTGGCTTGCAAATGAGCCTTTTCCTCTCCGGCAGGATAAATCCTGTAGGTCTTAGCAAAGTCAATCGCTTCTTCAAAGTTTACAAAAGGTTGGCCATATTCCAAGGCATAGTGTTCCAGTTGATAAGCGATGTCGGCTTGTTCAAGTTCTTCCCGAATAGCGGAAACAGTGCTGCATTTGGTGCGCTCCGGTTTCGTATCTTTTTGAGGTTCTAAGGGGTCGGCATGGACAATATAAAAAAGTTTGCGCTTCACTAAGCTTAAATAATGGCTGGGGTTGTCGGAAAACTTGCCATGGAAAAAGAGCATGAGCCCGTAGTCCCAAGCGCCTTTGATTTTTGCCGCATCGGAATGCATAGCGGTGATATTTTGAATGCCACGTTTGGCGCTTTCCGCTTCAAGCAAGCCGATTGCTTCTTTATCAATATCTACGCAGGTGATGTGTGAAAGATAGCCCGTCAAGGCAAAATCAATCAAGCCCATGCCGCAGCCAAGGTCGCACATGGTGCTTTTTGGAAGCATATGACGCATTAAAGCTTCTGCCAAGCGCTTATGGTAGCCGGTGTACTCGCTAGCGGCGATAAACCATTCGGCCGCTTTGTTTCCCCAAATAATTTCCAATGAAAAAGCTCCTTTCTTGTTTGAAGGCTATAAGCGTACAAGAAAGAAGCGATAGATTTTGTACACTCTCCTTCTCAAACACGGAAAGCTTGAACGTTTCCATTCAAACTCTCAAAGCAGGGCATGTGCCCCTTTGCTTCGGGTGGCTTAGCCACCGGCAGATTGCCATGGGTTTCACCTTTAGGCGCATCTGCTCGGAGATGAACGCAACTGAATATTTTCAGCCGCAATTCTGTGTGTATTGTACCTGAATATAGTTGAAAAAGTCAAGCGCTGGGCGCATAATTATAAAATATTTACAACTGAATTCTTTACTTTCTTTTTGCCTTAGTTTTTCCTAAGACAATCAGACAGTAGAGCGGTAAAGGATGGGTATATAGGAACGGGTGGCTTATTTTCCTTTGCTTCATAAAAAATAAGGGCGGCGGCCATGCCGGCGTTATTGGCGGCTTTTGCGTCAACAATACGGTCACCCACCATGATGCAGTCTTTAGGATTAAGCTCAAACAGCTTGGCAGCTTGCAAGAGCGCATCGGGGGCGGGCTTTCTTGCGTAGCCGTCTTCTTGCGTGATAAAGCCTGAAAATAGATGGTCCATATTGTCCTGCATTAAGGCTTCAATCGCGCTGTTGTCCCTGTGGGTGTACAGGAAATTTTGTCCACCGGCGTCCACAACGGCCTGCAAAGCCTCTTTAGCTCCCCTAAAGGGGAAAATCCCATGGAGAGGATTTTCTTTAGCGTAACTTTGGTATCTTTCCATGACATTTTGGGCGGCGGTCTCATCCTCGTTAACAAAAAACAAGATGGCCTGATAGAGGGTACGCTTTAGTTGCCTGCGCAAAAGACCTTCATCAAAAACAATGCCCTCATCCATCAAGGCTTTGTGCAGGTCGCTTTCCATGCGGGGGTAGGAGTTGTAGAGCGTTCCGTCAAAGTCCCAGAAAAAAACGGTATAGGCCATTTATTCTTTGATTTCGCTGGTGCAATGGGGGCAGCGGCTTGCTTCCTTTGCCACTTCAAGCTTGCAGTAGGGGCAAAGGCGGGCAGGTTCCTTGGGCGCTTCCTCGGGCTTTTTTTTCAAAGCCATCAGGGCTTTAAGCACGACAAAAATACACAGCGCAATGATGATAAAGTCGATGATATTTTGTAGGAACATGCCGTAGTTCAGGGTGGCGACGCCGGCTTCTTTGGCTGCCTCAATGGAAGCAAAGGGGGTATCGCCGCTTAATTGCACAAACATGCCCGATACGTTGATGCCGCCGGTTAACATGCTGATGAGCGGCATGATAATATCGTTGACCAAACTGGTAACGATTTTACCAAAGGCGCCACCGATGACAACACCGACAGACAGGTCAATCACATTGCCTTTAATGGCAAAAGCCTTAAAGTCTTTCCAAAATTTCTTCATAGCAACCTCCCAAAAACATGTGTTATTCGGCACATTATAGCATGGGCAGGACCGATTCACAAGCAAAAATGTAAAATTTGGAAACAATATTGACATTGTAAAATCTGGTTGATATACTGTGGATGTTTAGGAGGTGTACTGTGGAATCTATCTTATTTACTTCAGATAATCAAACGGAAGGCAAAATGCCTTTTTTGGTGGAGGGACGCCATTCTCCCGACCGCCTCGCTTTGGAAAGCGGGATTTGGATTTGCGCTGCCGGCTCAGCTATGCTGCCGACCAATCATTTTGCGATTAATAAACAACCGGGCTGGACTTGGCTGTGCGTACAAAACGGCGCATGTGAAACAAACTTCGACAATCAGCGTCTTAAACTCAAAGCACGGGACTGCTTGTTTATTCCCCCCTTTACGGAAAATCTGAGCCTTCGCAGTACTCAGGAATCAAGGGTTATTTGGTTTTCGGTAGACGGTAGGCTAGCCAATGACTTCATGATTAAAATGGGCGGAATCCCGCATCGCCCCATGAAGCAAGGGGCTTTACCCAGCCAAATCAAGCTTGGCAAGCATATTGTGCAGGCGACGGTGCGTATCGAAAACGTGCTGGAGGCATCCAGCGCTCAGTTGCAGCAGCTTTTGTGGGGTGTTTTGGCTTCGCATTCAGGGCAGCCTGTGTCTATGGATGCCGTGCTGTCCCATGAAATCGCCAAAGTGGTGGATGCCATGCGCAAAAACCAGTATCAGCAAAACTTTTCACTAAGCGATATGGCGCAAATCAGCCGTATGCCTGTTGAAACTTTCCGCAAGCGTTTTGTGTCCGAGGTGGGTATGCCGCCGCAGTCCTATCAGCTGTTTTGTAAAATGGAGCGTGCCAAAACTTTGCTGAAAGATGGTCTGAGCGTAAAGCAGGCGGGTATTGAAGTGGGCATGAGCGATCCTTATCATTTCTCCAAGACCTTTAAAAATATTGTTGGCGTTAGCCCGTCCAACTTTGCGAAAGCCACCAAAGAAATCTGATGGAAGGTGAAAAGGCACAGGCGCTTCATCCGCTAAAACTTGCCTACATTGGCGATGCGGTCTACACGCTCTATTGTCGAAACAAGGTCGTCGGCAGCGGACATAAACCAAAGCAATTGCACCGCATGGTGACGCAAAAGGTACGGGCAGGCGCGCAGGCCGAGGCGATGCAATCCTTATGGCGTCATTTAACAAACCGGGAAGAAGAAATTGCCAAACGAGGCCGCAATACCCACGCGGGGCATTCCTGTCCCAAGGGCGCAACCACGGAAGAATATGCCCTATCCACCGCCTTTGAGGCGTTGGTGGGTTATTTGTATTTAACCAAGCAACACGAACGACTCCAAACCCTACTAACAATTATCGAGGTGGAAAATGCCAAAGACTCATTTGCATATTGAACTGCTTTCCTGCTCCCAAGGCAAGGAAGAAATCGCAGCGCTTGCTGCCAAACTTTGTTACTCCAAAGCTGATATTGGTACCCTAAAAGAGCGAGTTGAACGGAACGACCAAAGCACTTTTATTTCAGGCGTTATTTCAAGCGGCCACTTATCGGTGGTTGAACATGTACAGTTTACCTTCGGTATTGAAGGAGTAAGCCGAGTGCTGCTGGCTCAACTGACCCGCCACCGCATCGCTTCTTTTAGCGTACAAAGCCAGCGCTATGTTTCCTTTGAAAAAGGCTTCAATTTTATTATTCCGCCCAAGATTGAGGCGCTCGGTCAAGAAGCGACCGACGAATTTATCCGCCAGATGGATACCATTCATGGCTGGTACAAAAAGTGGCAAGAACTCTTGGTCAAGGGTGAAGAGGGTAACGAAGATGCCCGATTTGTTTTGCCCAATGCCTGTGAAACAAAGCTGGTGTTAACTATGAACGCAAGGGAACTGCTGCACTTCTTTTCCCTGCGGTGCTGTAATCGTGCCCAGTGGGAAATTCATGCCTTGGCAGACAGAATGCTCGTTCTGTGCAAAGAACATGCGCCGCTGTTGTTTGCCAAAGCCGGTCCTGGTTGCGTGAACGGTCCCTGTCCTGAAGGCAATAAAACGTGCGGGCAAATTGCGCAGGTACGCCAAAAATATCTAAACCACTTAAAATAAAGGAAAAACTATATGTCATTTAATCAAAAAAACAGCGCTTCAAGCGCCAAGCGTGCCGATCGAACGGGCAGGGGCAATGAAGGCCGGCCCCACCCCAAAAAAGCCGGTTCAAATAATAAAAAAACTTATGGCGGCAAAAGCCGTTCTTACACAGAAAAGCCCGGCCCCGGATTTAAAGGTGAAAAGCGCTCTTTTAGCGGCAACGAAGGCCGCGGTGACCAGAACCGCAAAGGGGGGCGAAAGCCCGCTTTTGGAGCAAGGCGATTTGAGCAAGAAGAAAACAACGGCTTTCGTTATGCCAACGCGAACCGCTTTGACGCCGGCCGCATGCAGCGTGACGCGCGGTTTGGCAACGACCGCCCCAAGCGTCCAAACACGCGTTCTTTCGGCGAACGCAAATCTTTTGATGGTGGTGGCGATCGCCGCTCTTTTGATGGCAATCGCAAACCTTTTAATACCGCTGAGCGCAAGCCTTATCGTGGTGAGCGTCGCTCCTTTGACAACAACCGCAAGCCTTATCGTGGTGAGCGTCGCTCCTTTGACAACAACCGCAAGCCTTATCGTGGTGAGCGAAAACCCTTTGAATGTCCCAACAAGCCCTTGGAAGCTTTTGACCCGGTTGATCTGACTCACAAACAGGATGCGGTGGATACCGAACTCATTCTCTCGGGGCGCAACCCTATCAGGGAAGCTTTGAAAGCCCAAAGGGACATTGAAAAGCTGATGGTTATGGAAGGCGACCTGTCGGGCTCTGCCCGCCAGATTGTATCCATGGCAAGGGAAGCGGGCGTCAAAGTACAGGTGGTCGATAAGCGCCACTTAGACGGCTATGCCAAAAACCATCAAGGGCTTGTGGCTATTGCCTCAGCATATCAGTATGCTACGCTTGACGAAGTGCTTGCCGTTCCTGCGGAAAAAAAAGAACAGCCATTTTTTATTCTCTTAGATAAAATAACCGACCCTCATAATTTGGGCGCCATCATCCGAACTGCCGTATGCTGCGGTGTCCACGGCGTGATTATTCCCCGCCACCGAGCGGTGGGGCTGACAAGCACTGTGGTTAAGGCTTCATCGGGAGCAATTGAATACATCAAAGTAGCACGTGTTACCAACCTGAGCCAGACGGTGCTTGCCCTTAAAAAACAGGGTATTTGGGTTTATGCTGCGGATATGGACGGAACGGACATTCGTAAAGCGGACTTTAGCGGCGCCGTTGCCTTGGTTATCGGTTCGGAAGGTGAGGGCGTGAGCAGCAACACTAAAAACCAGTGTGACGGCGTGGTGGCTATTCCCATGGCAGGCGCCATTGATTCTTTGAACGCATCAGTTGCCGCCGGCATTATCATGCACAGCGTGTATGCTGACCGTCATCCCGTTCAATGATGAATGAAGCGACCTACGCGGCCCTTAGTGATGAAGAGTTGTGCGGGCTATCTCAAGTAGGGGATGGGGAGGCCGCCGAATACCTGATTGGGCGCTATAAGCCGCAGGTGTTGGCCATCGCTCGCCGATATTATCTTGAAGGCGGCGACCGAGACGATTTGGTGCAGGAAGGCATGATTGGGTTATACCAAGCCATTGCGGATTTCCGTAACGACCAAAAAGCAAAGTTTAAAACCTTTTGTAACCTGTGCATTCGTCGCCAATTGGTAGATGCCATGCGCAAAGCCAATGCCCAGAAAAATCGAGCGCTTAACCAATCTCTGTCCCTTAACCAATCCTTTGGTGAAACGGGCGATGAAGGCTGGTCGCTCATTGCCGACCAAAGCCTTGACCCTGAAGAAGCTTTGCTTGGCAAGGAAGCGGCAAAAGACCTAACTCGTTACTTGCAAACTGCCTTGTCTAAACAGGAAAAAGCCACTTTGTCCGCTTTCTTGAAAGGTCACAGCTATGACCTGATTGCCGCCCAACTTGGTACCAATTCAAAAAGCGTGGACAATGCTATTCAACGGGTCAGGAAGAAGATATCTACTTTTTTAGAAGAGAGGGACATGTGAAAATCGGTCTGGCAGCTTTAAGTTTTAAGACGAAAGATATCCCGTACAATCAAAATAAAATGATTGAAACCTTAAAAAAATATTCAGCGCAAGCAGATTTGCTTGTCTTTGGTGAATCTTTTTTACAGGGTTTTCAATCTTTATCTTGGAATTACCAGATAGATGAGAAAATTGCCCTAAGCCTTGATGATGAGATTATTCAAAGCCTAAGAGCGGCTTGTAAGGAATACGGGATTGGACTTTCTTTTGGGTTTTTAGGCAAAGAAAAGCAGGAAATTTTCAGCGGCCAACTTACACTTGATGATATGGGTAAAGTCATTAATCTATTTAAAAGAGTCTCTGTAGGCTGGAAAGAAACGGAGGCTGATAAAGATAAGCGATATGTCGAAGGCGAAGGCTTCCATGCTTTCACCTATAAAGGGCTTGATTTGGCTGTAGGTATCTGTGGTGATTTTTGGTATGAGGAAAACATTCAGGCCATCAATAAACTTGATAAAGATTTAGTTCTTTGGCCGGTTTACACCGATTATAATCCAAAGGCTTGGAATGAAACAATTAAGTATGAATATGCTGAACAAGCCCGTTTAATAGGCTCTAAAGTTTTTTATGTAAACTCTGTTTGCTATGATATCCAAGGGGAAGACGTAGCAAAAGGAGGGGCAGTATATTTTAAAACAGGCCTGATAGAAAAAGAATTACCTTCAGGGAGTGAGGGTGTTTTAATCGTTGAAATATAGATTGTTTTAGCTGATTAATGAAAAAACACTCGTTCTAAAATGAAGAGAATACAATATATTTTGCCGCCTCACGGGGCGGCTTTTGCATTGACAAAACGGGTCCGATGGGTTATCTTTTTACCATCGATATAAAGGGGATGATAAACGTGCGATACCGTAGTGTATTTGATATTATCGGGCCGGTGATGATCGGTCCATCAAGTTCCCATACCGCAGGCGCTGTGCGCATTGGAAAATTATGCCGCAGACTCTTTGGAAAGAAGCCTGATGAGGTTACGCTACATTTTTATGAAAGTTTTGCCCAAACCTATCGAGGACATGCCACCGACGTGGCAGTGATTGCGGGCTTGCTTGATTTGGAAACCGATGACGAGCGCATTCCCAATGCCTTTTTGCTTGCTCAGGAACAAAATATGCGTATTTCAATCGTGCCTGAAACAGCACCTTCCCAGCATCCCAATACCGTTATGGTAGATATGGTAAAGGGCAAAGATAGAATGCGGGTGACGGGTATTTCTGTTGGTGGTGGTATGGTCAGGATTGTTGAAGTGGACGGATTTCACCTTAGATTAACAGGTGAAGGGCCGACACTACTGGTTTTTAATGAGGATAAGCCAGGCGCTATCGCCAATGTAACGGAAGTGATTGCCAAGGCGGGCATTAACATTAGCCATATGGAAGTGTCCAGGCGAGATAAAGGAAGAACGGCGTTGATGCGCATTGAAACCGACCAGGCGGTGGATGACAGCATCGTCAGGTTTCTTGAAGAAAGAAACTTTGTGCTGCGAGTTGCGAAGGTGAAGTTATGATGTTTAGTTCAATCAAAGAATTAGTTGAAATGGCGCAAAAAAAGAACCTGTCCATCGGTGAAATGATGCTCCAAAAGGAAACGGAAAACATGGAGGTATCAGAACAAGAAGTCATTGACCGAATGCTTGCGCAATGGCAGGTCATGAAAAGGGCGGCGCACAAAGGCTTAGAGGGTCTTACTTCCCACTCGGGAATGACGGGCGGCGATGCCAAACGTTTGCACGATTACCTGCAAAAAGCCGATATTCTAACCGACCGCACTTTTCTGTCCGCCCTGACCTATGCGGTTGCCACCAACGAAACCAACGCCGCTATGGGGGTTATTTGCGCAACGCCCACTGCGGGCGCTTGCGGGGTGCTGCCGGGCGTGCTGATGGCGCTGCAAGAAAAAATGAACCTATCGGACTTAGAAATTGTCAGTGGCCTTCTATGCGCGGGGGCAATCGGCTTTGTTATTGCAAACAATGCCTTTATTTCGGGGGCCTCGGGCGGTTGCCAGGCAGAAATCGGTTCTGCTTCGGCCATGGCCGCCGCCGCCGTTGTGCAATTAAAAGGCGGAACCCCTCATCAGGCCGCGCATGCCATGGCTATGGCGCTTAAAAACATGTTGGGCTTATCTTGCGATCCTCTGGCCGGGCTTGTGGAAGTGCCTTGCGTTAAACGCAATGCGGCGGGAGCTTCCAATGCCTTGACCGCGGCGGAAATGGCGCTGGCCGGAATTGAAAGCTATGTGCCGTGGGATGAAGTTATTGATGCGATGCGCAGAATCGGTGTATTTATGCCGGCATCGCTTCGTGAAACGGCAATGGGCGGGCTTGCCGATACGCCCACCGGCCGCAAGTGGAAGGAACTGCTCTGGCAATCGGCTAATGAATCATAGGTGTTAGACAGTACTCCCAAACCGTGGTAAGATAGAAGGAGGAACCCAAGTGATCGAGGCAAGTGAACTAAATGCTATCTTGCGTCCATGGCTGGGTGAAGCTTTTTTGTCCGAATTTAAAGAGGATTTGGCACAAATGGCTGTGCGTATGCGCCTTTGCGTCAGGGGCGAAGAAAGCTTTGAAGAGCTGTTTTCATGGCTTGATGACAAGCTGTTAATGGGTGTACGAAACCGTACCCGCGCCAAAATGGTTATTCGCCTTGATTCAGGGTACGAAGTGCGCCTTCGGGTGAGCGATTTTTCTCAAATGGCGGACGAATTGATGTACTGCGTGTTTTGTCGCCTTAAGCGTACGCACATGACCTTCGAAACGCTGAACGAGTATTCCCTCCGGCATTCCAGTCTGTCAAGCTTGCGTGCCCTGTATGTGGATTTTCAGGAATTTTTAACCGGAGAAGAACGTAAGGTCATTAAACGAGTGATTACCGGCAACTACCCGCTTTTTAGGTGGGCGGCTTGGCTGGATACAGAAAGCGGGATGTAGATGAGCAGACTGATTGCTATTGCGAACCAAAAGGGTGGGGTGGGAAAGACCACCACGGCCGTTAATCTTGCGGCGTGCCTTGCGGAAATGAAGCCGGGCATTTTACTTTGCGACCTTGATCCGCAGGGCAATGCCACCAGCGGTTCGGGCGCCGAGTCCAGCCAATACTCGGCTTACGATGTGATTGTAACGGGCAGGAATGTGCAGGACGCCATTGTTTCTTCCGCCACCTTGGGCATGGATGTTATGCGGGCGGACATTCGCTTAGCAGCGGCGGAGGTGGAATTGGTCGATGTTCCAAGGCGGGAATACCGCTTTGCCGACGCCATTGGAGAGATGAAAGCTCGCTATCACACCATTTTGATCGACTGCCCGCCGTCGCTTGGCTTATTAACAATCAACGCCCTGACTGCTGCTGATAGTGTGCTTATTCCCATTCAGTCGGAGTACTACGCTTTGGAGGGAGTCAGCGCCCTTATCCAAACTATCAGGCGTATTCAGCAATCAAGCAACCGCAGGCTTGAAATTGAGGGCGTGCTTTTAACTATGTACGATGGGCGCACCAATCTTTCTTTGCAAGTGGCGTCGGAAGTTAAAAAACATTTTAAAGGCAAGGTGTTTTCCACCATCATTCCAAGAACTGTTCGTCTTGGAGAAGCGCCCAGCCATGGGCTGCCCATTCACCAGTATGATCCTCGAAGCGTAGGAACGCAAGCTTACCAGGATTTGGCTAAAGAAATCTTAAAAAGGAACTGAAGATGAAAAAATCCGTGCTTGGCAGGGGTCTTGATGCCCTTTTGCCCGAAGTAGACAATACAGGCGCTCGGGTGCTGGAAGTGAATATTGAAGATATTGACAATAACCCTGGACAGCCCCGAAAGAGTTTTGAAAAGCAAAAGTTAGAGGAACTGGCCGAAAGTATTCTCTCTGTCGGCATTTTGCAGCCGCTGCTTGTTAACCAAAAAGGCGACCGCTACCAGATTATCGCGGGTGAACGCAGATTTCGCGCGGCAAGGATGGCGGGGCTTGGCAAGGTGCCCGTTATTATCAAGGATTATACGAAAAAGGAGCAATTGGAAGCCGCTCTGATAGAAAATATCCAGCGACAGGATTTAAACCCCATTGAGGAGGCGCAGGCCCTCAAAGATCTGCTGGACGGTGGCGGATATACTCAGGAAACCTTGGCCAAGCGTCTTGGGCGTTCCCGCCCGGCGGTTGCCAACCTTCTTCGTTTGCTCAGTCTGCCCGAAGATATTATGGAGCTTATTCGTCAGGGCAAGTTGTCCGAAGGCCATGGACGGGTGCTTGCGGGCGTCAGCCCCGCGTTGAGGCAGCGCACCTTGGCAGAGCGGGCCATGATAGACGTTTGGAGCGTACGCCAGCTTGAAAAGGCGGCCAGAGAAGGCGTGAAAAAAGCGCCCGTTCAACCTAAAACATCGCCTGAATTCAAAGAGTTTGAAGACAATATCCACCGCGCTCTTGGCGCTAAAGCCAGCATTTCAGGCAACTTGAACCGTGGAAAAATTGTTATTAGCTACAAGAACCGTGAAGAGCTGGAAGCGGTTTTTGATGCGATCAGCCGGTTATTGTAAAAGACAGGGAAAAATCTTATGCCAAGCATTCGTGCTTTAATCGTTGCGGATACCGAAAGTAAATATATTTGGGACCATTTTGATAAGCAAGCCATCGGTAAGGTGGACGTGATTTTATCCTGCGGCGATTTGAAGGCGAGCTATTTATCCTTTTTAACGACCATGGTGGCAGCGCCTCTTTATTATGTATGCGGCAACCACGATGGCTCCTATATCAAAAATCCGCCAGAGGGTTGCGACCGTCTGGACAATAAAATTGTCAATGTAAAAGGCGTTCGCATCATGGGTTTTTCGGGCTGTAAATCCCGAAGCCCCAAGCCCTTTCACTACTCTGAAAAAGATGTACACCGCCAGGTTGTCAAGCGCATACCGCAACTCTGCTTGCGTGGCGGTTTTGACGTTCTTGTTACCCATGCCCCCGCCTTTGAGTTGGGCGACGGAAAGGATACCTTTCACCAAGGATTTAAGAGTTACCGAACGCTTATTGATATGTTCAAACCGTCCTTTCATTTTCATGGACACCAACATATGAATTACGGCGCCGCAAAAAGAGAAATCCAGTACGGCAACACCCGCATTATCAATGGATACGGCTACCATATTATTAACATTGATGTGCCTGACAAAAAGCATAGTCGTCTCTCTTACCTGATGACCAGATATCAATGGGAGAAAAATAATGCAGCAAGTTTTTGAAAGTGAAGCCAGAAATAGTTATACAGATGCCCTGAAAAAAGGGCGAAGCGAATATCGTTCTTTAACAAGCAAGGGAGAAGCCGGGACGCTGCTGGTGCTTGACGAAATTGTGCAGCAAAATCGGATAATGGGTTACGTTAATCGCCCCACACGGGAGCTTATGCTGTTTGACATTGTAGGTACCTACACCTCAGGGCGGGCTTATTCATTTAGCGCAAGCTTTTATCCTTTGCATTCCGAAGGCAGCGAGTTTGCTACCAAGTGGGTTGCCCTTTACAAGGCGCATATAACCGAAGGGCTTAGGGACCCCATCGAAGTATACGAATATCTCTGGAATTATTACGTGGTGGAAGGCAACAAGAGGGTTAGTGTACTGAAGTATTCTGGCGCAGATACCGTCATGGCCAAGATCACCCGTATTATCCCTCAGTTTAACGATGATGATCCTTTGCAGGAACTGTACTATGCCTTCATGCAATATGATCGTCACGGGTTTTTCCAAGGGCTTCGATTGTCTTCAAGTGAAAAGTATAGCCAGCTTGAGCAATTGGAGCAAGAAGAACTGGCGGAAAATCCTAAGCTAAAAGAAGTCAAGTGGCCTTCGGTGTACATTCGCTTCTATGTCGCTTGCCGCCGCGCGGGCATTGTGAAGGATGTGGGCGATGCTCTGTTTGAATACATTAAACTTTACGGCTTCCCGCATGAAGAGCTGCTGGATGTGTTGGCGACCCGCTTATCGGCGCTTAAACCTCAATTATCGTTAGTTGAAAGCATGGACGAACCTACTTTGGTTCTTGAAGCGGGCGAAGAAGAGCTGGGACTCATTCAGCGCTTGTTTATTTCCCGCAAGAGTGCCAGGGTGGTCTTTGCCTACGAACAGGGGAAAACAGCGGAAAACTGGATTGGCGCCCACGACCGGGGACGGGTAGAAATGGAAGAGGCGCTTGGAGACAGGGTCAGCACCCTTGTTATTAACGATTTAACCCCTGATAACTGTTACCAAAGGCTCACGCAAGAGGCGATGGATGGGGATTTGGTGCTCGTTACTTCCGGCGCCTTGGCAACCGGCGCGCTTAGATTCGCGCTTGAAAATCCAGAAATTACTCTGCTTGTATGCTCCCGTGTACATATGGACGCAAGGCTGCATACCTACTATGGGCGCTACTACGAAACCACCTTTTTATGCGGTGTGGTTGCGGGTCTTGCCACCAAAGAAAATCACATCGCTTATGTAACCCCTCAAGTGACGGGGCGGAGTACGAGCGACATTAACGCCTTTGCGATAGGCGTGAAAAGCGTCAACCCCAAGGCCAAGGTGGTTTTGGCACAAAAAAGAGTTGGCCCTGAAGACGAAGCGGGTTTCCAGCAGGCTGTGCAAAAGGCAGCCCAAGAGGGGGTGGATATTGTTATGACGCCCTTATACCCGGCCGCTCAGATTGAAGGGATACCCAAAGACATATTTTCCGCTGTTCTTCGTGTTAACCGGCAGGGTGAAGCGCAGGAGTTTTTAGCCGCCCCGGCTTGGAATTGGGGGCGATTTTATACCGAGATTGTCAGGTCCTATCTCAACCGTTCCCTTGAAATACTGGGCGCCGCAAGCGATAGTGAAACAGGTGTCACGGGTTTATGGTGGGGCATCGGAACAGGTGTGCTAAGGCTTTGGTGTGGCAAGTCCCTTGGCATCAGTGCCGACAACTTGGTTAGGTACCTGCGCAGCTCCATTGCCCTTGGACGCTTTAATCCCTTTCATGGCCCCCTAAGCGATCGGGATGGTGTCGAGCGTGTGCCCAGTTATACTAATCCCAGGCCCTATGAAATCATGGATATGTCTTGGCTGATTGATATAATTGATGAAGGGTTTGAAGTTTCAACCGAAGATTAAAGTCTTACTGTAGAAAATATCATATAAGCGTATTCTTTTTCTCCAATTTTGTTTCCAAATGAACAGGCCGCTGACGCTTCATGTCTTAGGGTGTTCTGCTTATTTGTTGTTCTTTGTTTAATACGTGTGCGTTTCTATATTTTGCCATCGTGAGTCCTACCCACTTTGTTTGCCAAACTACCTATGAAGGGGTATAATATCTATGAAACGATGCAAGGAGACGGATTAGATGAAATTAGGCGTGGTCGGCTTGCCCAACGTAGGAAAAAGCACATTATTTAACGCGATAACCAATGCGGGGGCGCAGGCGGCTAACTATCCCTTTTGCACCATAGAACCCAATACCGGCATTGTGGCGGTGCCTGACAGCAGGCTTGATAAATTGGGAGAAATGTATCACCCTAGAAAAACCATTCCTGCCACCGTGGAGTTTTTAGATATTGCCGGCCTTGTCAAAGGCGCAAGCAAAGGCGAAGGGCTGGGCAATAAGTTTTTGTCACATATCAGGGAAGTGGACGCTATTGTGCATGTGGTACGCTGTTTTGAGGACGACAATATTATCCATGTGGATGGCAGCGTTGACCCCGTGCGTGACATTGAAACCATCAATTTGGAATTGATTTTTGCCGATATGGAAGCCGTCCAAAAGCGGGGTGAGAAGGCGGCTAAGCTTATGAAAACGGGCGAGAAAAAGTACGTTGTTGAAAAGGAGCTGGCCGACAAGCTCTATTCGCACCTTGAAAGCGGAAAACCTGCCCGCACCTTTGAAGTGGAAAGCGACGAAAAACAAATTGTAGATTCCTGGTTTTTGCTTACCAACAAAAAAGTTTTGTATGTTGCCAATATTGCCGAAGAAGATATTGGCCAAGACAGTCTCTTTGTTACCAAGGTGAAGGAACTTGCCCAGCAAGAGGGGGCGGAAGCCTTGGCCATCAGCGCCGGTATTGAGGAAGACATCGCTGCCCTTCCCGATAACGAAAAAGCGGAGTTTTTATCGGCTTTGGGCATTGGGAAAAGTGGGCTTGATCGCTTGATTCAAACAAGCTATTCTCTGCTTGGTCTTATTTCTTTTTTAACCATCGGTGAAGATGAGTGCCGTGCCTGGACCGTTGCCAAGGGCACCAAGGCTCCGCAAGCGGCGGGAAAAATCCATACCGATTTTGAAAGGGGCTTTATCCGTGCCGAGGTTGTGCCCTTTGACACATTGGCTTCTTTGGGTTCCATTGCCGCCTGTCGTGAAAAGGGGCTGGTGCGCTCAGAAGGTAAGGAATATGTTATGCAAGATGGCGATGTGACGTTGTTTAGGTTTAACGTATAATGAGCAGGCTGTCATTTTTTATCAAGCGGCTGATGCGCCTTGACTGGCAGCGCTTTTCAAAGACCTTTCAAAAGCTGAAAGCTACAACAGGAAAATCCGCGCCCGTGCTGTTGTTTGATTTGTTGGTTTGCGGCGTGAAATACAACGCCGGCTATATGGACTATTTAATTGCCCGTATGGATTTGTTGGATAGCAAGCAGCGAAAAACCGTGATTACCCGAGGCATCAGCAATAATATTGTCCGCCGCATGAACGACAAAAACTATTGGCACATTTTTGACGACAAGCAGCAGTTTAACCAAACCTTTGCCCGTTGGGTTAAGCGCCAGTCTATGCGCTTTGATAAAAACACCGGCTTGGAGGAACTGAAAGATTTCCTTCAAGATAAGGAAAGCGTTTTTGTCAAACCCATTGAGGGTTCAAGCGGCGTCGGCGTTCACAAACTGTCCGGCGAGCAAATCCAAAATGTAGAAGAGGTGTTTAGCCACTTAAAGGATTTGGGCGTGAGCATCGTAGAGGAAACCGTCATTCAACACGAGCGCTTGCAGGCTCTGTGTCCCACTTCCGTTAACACCGTTCGGGTCGCTACACTTTTAGGCGATTACAAGGAGGGCATTGTGTATGCCTTTTTGCGGGTGGGTAACGGGCAGGTGATGGATAATGTCGATTGCGGGGGAATGGCCGCCCGTATCAATTTGGAAGACGGCGTTATTACCACTCCGGCTGCCGATAAGCAAGGCAATGTGTTTGAAAAGCATCCCATGACGGGGACTCCCTTTGTTGGCTTCACCCTGCCTTACTTTGATGAAGCGAAAACCATGTGCCTTGAAGCTATGCGCGTAGTACCGCAACTGCGTTTTGTTGCTTGGGACGTTGCCATTACTCCTGATGGCCCCGTATTTATTGAGGGTAATTCTTTTCCCAGCCATGCGGTGCCGCAGTTTGCTGCCCATTATCCTGACGGAATCGGTATCTTGCCCGAGTTTGAAAAATTTATCGACGTATATGCAAAATAAGTCTTCTGTCGTTCGTTAGATGAGTAGAGAGGTCATCAAGCAGCGACGCTTGAAAGGAGAATGAAGATGAACTTACTGAACGCTTTACTACTGTACATGAGTCTGCTCACGGCGGGCTCTATGCAGCAGATTCCGGAATTTACTCCGCCGCCCGCAGCTCTTGTGACCATTGCGCCGCAAAAGCAGGCGACCATTGCGCCCATTTTGACTGTTCCGCCTTCTTCAACGGCAGTCGTGGTTCCGCCCGCGGTTGGTCAAACAACTGTGCCCACTCAAACGCCTGTCATTAAAACGACGGTAACCATGGGGGACAGAGGGGACAATGTCCGCAAGCTGCAAAAACGATTGATTGAGTTGCGTTATTTAAAAAAGGGTGAAGACGATGGAATTTTTGGCAATATTACCAAACGTGCCGTTGAGCGTTTCCAAAACTATAATAACCTGAAGGTAGATGGTATTGCAGGCCCCAAAACTTTGCAGAAGCTGTACAACGATCCCAAGGTTGTTATAGGCCCGGTGGATGTGGATACCGAACCCAAAGCGACCAAAACGCCCGGTCCCGCTGTCACGGCGCAGGTGCCTGTTATTTATTTGGATGAAATGGGCAAAGAACTTGCCCGTCAAAACCTCTTTTTCCAGCAAGGCGTTACCACCATGCGTGCCAACGCCGCCAGTGTGCCTGATGGCTATGTGTTAATTAGCCAAGACAGCGTTAAGGTTACGGTTTCTCAGGACGGAAAAGCCACACCCCAAGAGGTAGTCTTTATTTACAAGGCGCCGGCTCCTGTGACGGATACCCCTGCTCCCGTGACGGATACGCCTGCTCCCGCGACAGATACCCCTGCTCCCGCGACGGATACGCCTGCTCCTGCGACGGATACCCCTGCTCCCGTAACGGATACTCCTGCTCCTGCGACGGATACGCCTGCTCCCGCGACAGATACCCCTGCCCCCGCGACGGATACGCCTGCTCCCACGACAGATACCCCTGCCCCCGCGACGGATACTCCTGCCCCTGCTACTGATCCACCGGGAATGCCTGCCGATGCCTACGTTATTCCAGCGTCTCAAGCCGCAAAAATTGCCCGCAGCTATGATGTATACCTTGGTCCCGGAACCAATTATCGTAAAGCCGGTACCGTCGGTGGAGGGCTTTGCCGCTGGTATGGCATCGAGGATGATTGGGTGCTGATGGGTTATCAGACTACTGACGGAGCTTTCCATGTAGGATATGTTGCATTGGCCGCTTTACCGTCCGACGTGTCGCTCATAAACTTGGAGCTGATGGACTTGGCCGTAACCTTAAAAGACGAGGTTAATCTGACCGATGATCCTATCCTCAGTCAAGACCTGCTTTTTACCATACAAGGGGGTAGCCAAGTGACTGTACTGGGTCTGTTTACCGATAATGACCGTTACGTTTACATTGAAACCACTTATAACGATAAGCCGGTCAGAGGCTTTATCTTCAAAAGCAGCTTAGGCTGGTAATAAACCAAATGAATAGAGGCTCTCACGTGCGTGAGGGCCTCTTGTTTTGTCGCCATTGCTTGGGTTATGTTAAAATCCCACGATTCAGGTATCAGGGGTATCTTTGTTAAGTTGAATTAATTCTTGAATTGCCGCCTTAGCCAGGGCATCGCAGCGGTTGTTGTATTCATTATCAGCATGCCCCTGTACTTTATGGAACTTGACGGAAGGATGTTTTTTTATCACCAATAGCAACAGTTTCCATAAGTCTTGATTTTCAACGGGTTCTTTTTTGGCGTTTTTCCAGCCGTTTTTTTGCCAGTTGCCAATCCAGTCCTCATTAAAGGCGTTGACCACGTAGGCCGAATCGCTGTACACATCCACATGGCAGGGCTGTTTTAACGCTCCAAGCCCGCTAATAACGGCGAACAGTTCCATGCGGTTGTTGGTTGTTTCGGACATGTTGCCGCTTATTTCTTTTTTGTGTTTACCAAAGCGGAGGATGGCAGCCCAGCCGCCGGGACCGGGGTTGCCTGAGCAGGCACCGTCGGTGTAGACGCTAACGGTTTTATAAGCAGGGGTCATTTACTGACCAGTTCAAGCGTGTCCCGAGCGATAACCAACTCTTCATTGGTGGGAACAACGAGTATTTTGACCTTGCTATCGGGGGCAGAAATATCCTTTTCTACACCCTTGACCTTATTCTTTTCCGGATCAATCTTGGCGCCTAAAAATTCCATATCTTTCATAACGGCTTCACGCAGCTCATAGCCGTTTTCGCCGATGCCTGCGGTAAAAACGATAACGTCGACGCCGCCCATTTCGGCCGCGTAGGCGCCGATGTACTTTTTGATGCCGGTGTAGAGGATGTCCCGCGCGATAATGGCGCGCTCGTTCCCTTCTTCACAGGCAGCGTCTATATCCCGCATATCGCTGGATACGCCGCTCACGCCCAACAGGCCGCTTTTTTTGTTTAGAATGTCCAGCATCTCATCGGCGGTTATGTTTTCATTGTTGATGATAAACTGCACCACCGCCGGGTCAAGGCTGCCCGAGCGCGTACCCATGAGCAGACCCTCAAGAGGCGTTAGACCCATGCTGGTATCGATGCACTTGCCGCCCTCAACAGCGGTGATGGAGGAGCCGTTGCCAAGGTGGCAGGTGATAATGCGCAACTCTTCAGGCTTTTTGCCAAGCATTTCGGCTGCCCGCGCGCTTACATACCGGTGACTGGTACCATGGAAGCCGTAACGGCGAATATGGTATTTATGATAGTATTCCATGGGAACGCCATAGAGGAAAGCCTTGGGCGGCATGGTCTGGTGGAAGGCCGTATCAAAAACAGCAACCATGGGCGTACCCGGCATAACTTTCTGGCAGGCCTTAATGCCCATCAGGTTGGCGGGATTGTGAAGGGGGCCAAGGGGAATGTTTTCCTTGATGGCCTCTTCAACTGTTTCATCAATGACGACCGAGGCGGTAAATTTTTCGCCGCCGTGGAGAACCCGGTGCCCAACAGCGCCAATTTCACTCATATTTTCAACCACACCGTGCTCTTTATCGGTAAGGGCTTTAATCATATAGGAAGAGGCCTCGACGTGGGAGGGCATATCTTCTTCGAAGATGAATTTGTCATCACCAACTCTTTGGGTCAGCTTGGAGCCGTCAATGCCGATACGCTCAATCAGACCCTTGGCAACGGTTACTTCTTTATCCATATCAAACAGTTGATATTTCAGAGAGGATGAGCCTGCGTTTACAACCAGTATTTTCATGGAAAAACCTCCTAAGAATATTCTCTTATATTATACATAAAAAAAAGCCAAAAGAAAAGGAGATAGATTGCTCTATCTCCCAAGAAAAACAGAAATTAGCCTTCAAGTACACGAACAACGGCGCCTGCGCCGACGGTGTGGCCGCCTTCACGAATAGCAAAGCGAAGGCCGGGCTCGATGGCGATGGGAGTGATGAGTTCAACTTCCATCTGGACGTTGTCCCCGGGCATGACCATTTCAACGCCTTCGGGCATCTTGATGGAGCCGGTCACGTCGGTCGTGCGGAAGTAGAACTGCGG
>JGI24712J26585_10000411_pt1 | contig 36798 bp, 30 predicted proteins | sample BioPla3DNA2_FD_26585 | JGI IMG/M metagenome (IMG submission 26585)
ATGAGAACCTTGTTATCTTATTAAGGAGGTTACTGAATCAACAGATTTCCATTGTCAAAGAGCAAATTTAGTGCAACTTTGGTTATGCATTACCTTATTTTTAATTTATTTTAAAATTTCTTTCAAAGACTCAATAGTAAATATTACGTCATCTCTACTAATATCCTTATGAGTAACTACACGAATTCTGTTTCCCGAAGGTTTTCCAATTAAAACATTTTTATCTTTCATTTTTCTGACAAGTTCTGTAGCTTCTACTAGATGGGTCGGTACTTCAAAGAAAACCAGATTAGTTTGAATAGTCCTCATGTCTATTTGCATGCCCACCTCTAATAAGCCATCTGCCAAGATACGAGCGTTTTCATGATCTTCGGATAGTCGATCAATCATTTTATCCAGGGCAATAATACCGGCAGCTGCCATAACTCCCCCTTGACGCATACCTCCACCTAGTATCTGTCTTTTTTTTCTAGCTTTAGCAATAAATTCTTTCGTGCCTACTAACATAGAGCCATAAGGGCAACCAAGACTTTTGGATAAACAGAATTGAACTGAATCAGCTTTTTGAACTAAATGGGCAGGCTCAATACCTAAAGCAATAGCTGCGTTAAATATGCGGGCTCCGTCCACATGAATTTTAAGGTTATGCTTTTTGGCAATTTCTGCAATTGCGTTCATTTGCTCAACACTAATACATGTTCCGCCAGCTGCATTGTGAGTATTTTCTAGACAAATAAGACTAGAAGTGGCAAAAAGACGACCCTCCCCAATTATTGCTTTTTCTAAAAGATCCAACTTGGGGCATCCTAACTCTCCAGGGACAGTTTTAAGCATTAATCCAGCAACAACCGCTAATCCGCCAGTTTCACAACGCATAATATGTGTTTCTTCTTCCATTAAAACCGATTCCCCGGGAGAGGTGTGCACCATTAGTGCCACTAAATTTCCCATTGTCCCACTGGCAGTAAACAATGCATCTTCTTTACCCAATATCTCTGCAGCCATTTTCTGCAACTCCATTACCGTAGGATCTTCTTCATTCTGTTCATCCCCTAGGGGGGCATTTATCATAGCCTGATACATCTCCTCTGTCGGTCTGGTCTGTGTATCGCTACGTAGGTCAATTATTTTTACCATTTTGAGCTCCTTTAAAATGTTTGTTAAAAATCAATGGTATGTTACTCCCATTCTTATATTTCTCAAATGGGTTTACTTAACAAATAAAGCTTTATCATTTTTAAAATAAATTCTTGGTACTCGCCTATTTATATGGGTTAGAACTCCGCCAGGTTCTGCTGCGAGGGAGCGGCTATTTCTTCCACAGAAATAATCTCATTATCCTGCTTCCCTATTAAAGTTACAACATCTTATACCATTATATATTATATTTCCGGTCCTATATCAATCATACACATATCAGCACATACGGCTCCTTCCTTTTTCTCCCTCTTAATATCACATAATTTTGTCTACGATCCTTCTAGAAACCATACCAACTACAAAACCTAACGACAGGGTTGTAATATAAGTTTCATGGGTCAGGTCTAAATATACCTTCATAACTCACACTTTCATCTACTCTGATTCTATTAATTTGAATCACTTTTGCTTTAGCTGACAAGACCGGCTTTAGTTGCAGTGTTTTAACATTGGGGTAGGCATATAGGCCATAAGATTGGTCTAAAATTAACTTAAAATAGCCACCATGTACCTTCATAATAAATAAGTAGATAATCTAAAGTATTTAAGGAATGTTGTACATAATGACCTAGTTAAATAGTAGAACAATTAAGGAGATATTGCAAGAGGCACTCAAAAAAGATGGAGATTTCTTAAAGTATATCTGTAACATCTAAAAACGCTCTTTAAAAATAAATAGCCTCAGTTATGATTAGTATATTATTACGTATTAACTAAAGCGCACAAAAATCATAAAATAACAGGAGGCTACACCTCATTCATTCTGATTATAGGAGTGTGAATGTTGGTCAAATGCAAACTGTGTGTAATTCACCAATTACCATAATCCATTCCCATGTAAGGTTTTAAGTCTTAAAAACTTTATCAAATAATCTTCCTGGATATTATAAATATTATTAGTGTCATCACATGTTTTAATTTAAATTCCCCAACAAACTGATTATTTTTCTAATTTCAACTTCAATATAAGCACTATCCCTGCACAGTAAACTGACCTTGCTCTAAACGAAATACAGCTATATCGGCTACGGTGCCTATCCTTATATGTCCTAGTTATTGAATCAGCTTGGATCCCAATAGGAATACCTTTCCAGCAGACAGATAATCCTTTGCAACAATATTATATTTAACTCTTTTACTCCTTCTTTGTTTAGCTAGAAATTTGTTCGTATAACTTTATGATCGCCTCCGGCATGAGTAATTTATAACCAATTTAAAACATATTTTTGCTCATCAAAACAATTTATAATTCTGTTTTAGATTTCTTAAACTGTTGAAAAGCAATGGCAACAATACCTATTAGTCCAACCAATGCTAAATAATTATCCATAAACATTAGTAGGAAACCCCCAATAAAAAGTATAATTCTTTCCATTTGGGTAACTTTGGTCAAAAAATATTTCTCAAAAGCTGCGTTGATGGCAACCAGACTTATAACAATTTTGGACAGCAAAATAACGAAATCTATTAATTTAAAATCTATCAATAAAAGCATGGGGTATTTAACAAAAACAAACGGGATTAAAAAAGCGGCAATGCCTAATTTAACACCTAGAATTCCTGCTTTGTTTACATTTGCACCAGCGATACCTGCTCCGGTATAGGTTGCCATACAGACCGGGGGAGTAATATCCGCTGTGATTCCATATTGAAAGCAAAACAAATGGGATACTATAAGCGGTATACCAAGTTTAAATAATGCTGGGGCAATAATAGTTGAAGTAACAACATAGTTTGCAGTAGTTGGTAAAGCCATACCGAGTAACAAACAAGATAACATCGCGAAAATAAGTGTAAGAAGTATATTACCTTTAGCGAGAACTATAATATTATTAGCTAATGACAGTCCTAACCCGGTAATTGATGCAGTTCCAATCACAAAGCCAACCAAGGAACATGCCATAGAAATTGTAAGCATATCCTTCCCTCCATCCCTCATAGCAATAAATATTTTATTTGGAGTGAGATAGTTTTCCCTCTTTCCCGCAAAACTAAGTACGACCATAGAGACAATACCGCCAAATGCTGCGTATACAGCACTATAATTTTTTGCTAACATACCTATTATTACTATAACCGGAATTATAAAATAACCTTTTGTCTTAAGAATATCGATTGTTCTGGGAATCTCACTGCTGGACAGACCTTTTAAACCCAATTTTTTTGCTTCGAGATGAACATTCACGTAAAGAGAAAAATAATATAATAAAGCCGGAAAGGTCGCAGCTATCATAACTTTGGCATAGCTTATTCCTAAAAACTGAGCCATAATGAACGCTGCAGCACCCATAATAGGCGGTAATATTTGTCCCCCGGTAGATGCCACTGCCTCTACTGCGGCTGCAAACTCAGGCTTATATCCCAATTTTTTCATTAAAGGTATAGTAAAAGTCCCAGTAGTTGCAACATTTGCAATGGAGCTGCCGTTTATCATACCAAGTAAGCCGCTGGAAATAACTGCCACTTTAGCTGGCCCACCACTTTGTTTGCCTGCTAAAGCAAAACCTAGGTCTATAAAAAATTGTGCCGCACCACCGACTGCAATAAAAGAGCCAAAAACAACAAAAAGTACCACAAAAGTTGAAGCAACGTAAATGGCAATCCCGTAAATTCCTTCAGCGGTTAGATAAAAGTGCTGAATGATTCTTGTTAAACTGATTGGTGGATTTTTTAAAAAGCCAGGGAAAAGATAGCCATATTTAGTGTAGAATAGAAAAAAGAGCGCAATAATAGCTAAGTTTCCTGCCACTCTTCTACCCGCTTCGAAGATTAAAACAAAGAGTAAAATGCCAAGTACATATTCTATTGTAGTTGGAATACCACCTCTGGCAGCAATTTCTTTGAAATTAAAGACAATATAAAAATTACAAATAAAACTAGCGATGGCAGGAACTGCATGAAGAATTAATTCTAAAAAAACATTGGGTTTTTTTAATTTATTATTAGAAGAATACACCCAAAATATTGCTGGAAGTACAAAACCGAGATGTACGGCACCCTGTTGAATATTTGGTAGCTGTCCAAAAATAACAGTATAGAAATGAAACCCTATCAGTGCTATTAACCATAAGTTAAGTAACGCTAATCTACCGTCGTCTAAAAAACGGAATTTTAAATTTTCCTCAATTGGATTAAACAAAAAACTATTTTTTAATTTATCAGACATTTAAAGAAATCCTCCATTAAATGCAATATTAATTAGGTACTGAGAAACAAAAAAATTCAATGCGTATTAATTCAAGTCTATTTTATAATTTAGCCAATAGTTTAAAAATTGTTCTTCTAAAGATAAACTCTTCTGGATAAAGTCTAAAAAGTACTATTTTTCTACATCTTTATTAAAGTATTCACTGTAACCTTTTTCTACATAATATCTTTTTGCTCCAGGATGTAGAGGTATAGTTAATTCTTTAATATTTTCAGGAATCATTGTTTTCATTAAAACAGATGTATTAACAAGGTCTTCACTATTATCATACAAGGCAGAGGTTATATTATAAATTAAATCCTCGGGCTGCTCTTCCCTGGTAATGACTGCATTCCAGAAAGCGAAGGTCGGAACATCTTTCTCAATTCCCTTTAACAACCCTGCTGGAATTATTGCTGAAGAATATTTAGGATAAGCTTCTTTCAATTTCCTCAGAAATTCTTCATCAACAGGAAGAATTTCAACCAAATCTAAACTAGTCATCTCGATTACCGCTGGATCAGTAGCTGTCATCAAACAGGCATCGATTTGTCTGTCTTTAAAGGCTTGTGCACTTTCATTGCTTCCTAAATATCTGGCATCGATATCGTCAAAAGTCATGCCCAGGACTGAAAATGTTTCTTTATTGGTTAGCTCAGTCCCGCTAGCTACGGCCCCAATAGAAACTCTTTTCCCTTTTAACTCGTAAATACTTTTAATTCCCGAGTCTTTAGCCACAATGACAGCCTTTAATTCTGGATACATGGGAGCAATAGCTCTTAAAAAAGGCATTGGATCATCTATATATGCTCCCACGCCATTAAAGGCATCCGTTGCTGCGGGGTCGCAAGTACCAATTTGAGATTCTTGTCTCTTTAACAGCTGCAACTGGGCAACCGTTCCGCCTGTCGATTGAACACCACAAACAACCCCATCAAGACTATCTGTAATTATTTTACTAATTGCGGCAGCAATGACATAGGTGCTACCACCCATTGTGCCACCAGTAGCAGTCAAGTAAGTAGTCTGTGCGAGTGAATTGGTCCCAGTAAAAAAAATAACTGTCAAGAGAATTATAAATAAATGTACACTTTTTTTCATTAGATAGTTAATCCTCCTTTTAAATAAATATTTGTTAAGACAATTCTCCAGAAGAGTTTATATTGAGCTTTTTTAAAATAGCGTTCTTTTTGCATTTTTCTTAATCTTATTAGAAACACAACAGAAATTAGTTTATATATTTCATTGTTTATTTTATTATGCCTATTATACTTAATGAACCTAGTATATTTTTTAACTAATATTTTTCTTATTTACTTGTAGTCAATGGTAATTGAGAGATCCTCCCTTCAAGCCAATAATGTTCATCGCATCTTTTGCAATTGCAAATTACATAGAAAATCCACTACCAAATAAAGTAAACCTATTATTACATACTGTTTAGAAACCTTAATATAAAGCTTTCATTTTTAGATAGATTCTTAACAATACTTTCTTCATCTTTAAAGAACGGTTTTAGTTTAGATGCACATTCTTCAGCTTTTTCGCATTCTTTTTTATAAGCATAACTATATATTTTCATACGAAAGGCATTATGGAACAATATTGGCAATAAAGATTACCAATCCGGAATAACTAAATCTAGTTTAATAAAGAAAGACTTTTTTTATTTCCCTCTGCTACATAAAATTACTGCATTGGACCTAACGGCTTACTGCATAACACTGAAAGAGATAATGCCAGATGCATTTTCTTTAACACCTACAAAATTTGGAATTTTGGTTACCTTCTCCATTAGGGCAAGCCTGGTCCAGGAACCAGATACATCAGTAATATCATGACGTACAACCCTTATCGATGCTACTATAAATTTCTTTAAAATGCAAAAATTCCTTCTTTCTGAGGCTTAACGTAATATGGCAAGACAACTACAACTCCTTTTAGGCATCTGTGAATCTTTGTAATTAACAATAAAGCCTCCTCATTATTTTGCCTAAGCAAAACTCATGCTTACTGTATTCATTAGAATATAACTAATTCCAACCTAGTTCAACTAACTCTGTTTAATATTTCCCCGGATTCGTTGAATTGCATATCCTCCCATTGACCCGAAGAAATTATATTCTTTCTACCACGTATTTCTTCCCAAATAGCTTCTGACACATACATCTCATCGAGCTTTAAGGTATTTTTAATTATAATGATCCTTGGAAGTTCAGATGGTAAGTTCCATATAGTTTTTAACCCCACTTCCACTGCTTCGTACTCAGTCGGAAATACCATAGGAATTCTGGCTCTATCCAGGAATGTCGCCGTTATGGTGTTTGTGTAGGTTGAATTAAAGTTAATCTTTTTATAGACTTTTTGTGTAATCATATCGGCGAGACCTATCCCTAGTGCATTGCCTTCAGTCTCTTCTGTTAAATCTAATACCAATAATCTCTTAATGCTTGGTTCCTTAAAATCCCCTGGACTTTTAATACCACCAACAACATTGGTATCCAAGCCAGTTCCACTTATATTTTTCCCCATTTCTTGGACAATCAGAAGATCTATTTCACTAACAGGTAGTTTGGGCAATAAATTTTTACATTCAATTAATAATTCGGAATCAACCTTAAAAAAATCTTCCGGAATGGCGGCTTTTATTTTTACTACCTTATCATATGCATTTTCTAAAATTCCAAAACCACCCATAATTGGCGCTTTCTTTATTATTACCTGGGCAAAGTCCACCATGTAATCACGTAAGCCTTTAACGCCTAAGGAATGTACCAATTTTGCTCCAAGGTGATTGCCCAAACCTACTGACAGTATTTTACATAAACCACTTTCAATATTTCCTTTAAATGCTGTATGCACTTTTACTCGATTTACCGCGATTACACCATCTGCATGGTAGGCAATTTTATCAAAATAGACCGGTAATCCATTTTCCAAATAATCTAATTCGATTGTCTCCATTGATGACATAATAGGTATTCCTAAAGCTTCTTCTGTAATTCCATAATATTCCAGAACTTTTAACTGACCCTCTGCTGTTGCCCCTCCATGAGACCCCATTGCTGCAACAATAAAAGGTTTACCACCAGATTTTTTAATTTCACAGACAATTGATTTAAGAATCTGACCTAATTTGTCTATACCACGGCTACCAGCAGTAATTGCTATATTCATGCCGGGCTTTATCTTTTTATCTAAACCTATACGGTAAAATTCATTATGTACCTCAGTGGAAACATCCTCTAAATGTGTTTTTTCAAATTCTTGTTTTATCTTTAAAAGCTTTATATTATTTATCAAAATATGTACTCCATAGAAATAAATATTTATAATTCTACCAACGTACTTTTCACTCTTTCCATTCCTTCTTTTATTGTTTCATAATTTGTTGTATACGAAAATCTAACAAATCCTTCTCCTAACTCTCCAAAAGCACTACCAGGCACAACTGCTACTCTGGCTTTAGTTAAGAGAAAATTACAAAATTCAACTGAGTTCATACCAAATTCTTTGATAGAGGGGAAGAGATAGAAGGCGCCTTGAGGAGGTTTATAGGACACTCCCATGTCATCGAAGTAAGACATCATTAACTTTCTTCTTCGGTCAAATTCTTTAACCATATCATCTACACATGCTTGCGAACTGGTCAGTGCTACACGGGCACCTTCTTGAACAAAGGTGTTGGGACAGCTTAAGATGTGCTGATGCATCTTCAGGGCTTGCTGCATAATCTCTTTGGGGCCAGCCAGGTATCCTATACGCCAGCCGTCCATGGCATAGGTTTTGGAAAAACTGCCAATAACAAAAGTCCTTTCTTTCATATTGGGCAGACTTCCAATATTAATATAATCATCTCTATCTTCATAGATCATCTTATAGTAAATATCATCAGAAATCACAAAGAAATCACGTTTTTGAGCTAGTTGGGCAATCATTTCCAGTGATTTTTTAGGAATAACTTGACCCGTAGGGTTATGAGGAGAAGTTAGTAGAATAGCTTTGGTTTTCTCAGTGACATGTTCTTCTATTTTTTCAGGGTCGCAGATCACTGTATCTAAGGGTATACTAACCATTGTAGCTCCCCCAAGAAAGGCAAGGCCAGGATAATAAACATACATGGGATCCGGGACAATCATTTCATCTCCCGGGTCCAATAAAGCTTGGGTCACCAGATAGTTTGCCTCAGCTGCACCTATTGTGACAATAATTTCACTTATATCAAACTGTAGATTAAAATCTTCTTTCATTCGATAGGCAATCGCTTCTCTTAAGCCAATGGTACCAGCACTCATATCATAATGCACTAGGCCTCTTTGCAAAGCATATTCGGTGGCATCAATAATGTGTTTGGGGGTATCAAAATCCGGACGACCTTGGGATAGTTCAATAATGTCGATACCTTCTCTTTTCATTTTAGCAGCTTTCTCAGTCATTTCTCGAATCTTGGAGAAGTAAATCCCCTGAACTCTTTGGCTTGCCCCTTTTATGAACATAAAATCCTCCTGTGTAAAAACATTATTAATGTAATTTTTATAAAAATCTTCGAAACTTATTATAAATTATTACCTAGGATAACACCTTCATAAAACGCTTGAATATTCAATTCCATTACATTAGCAGGTACTAGATCAACTATGGCTTTTTCCAGTGAAGCCTGAGAGAGAATTTTTGTTTTTCCTATAAGAAATCCTAGCATGATCATGTTTGCTACTCTGTTATCTTTAAACTTATCAATCGCTATATTATTGAAACTTCCACAAAAATGTTTAATATTTTTTGATACGTTATTAACTTCCACAAGATTTTTATCTGTTATCAAGATCCTATTTTCCTTTAAATCCTGTATATGTTGAGAAAATGCTTTTTGAGCCAATACCACTAATATATCTGGATAATTTACAATAGGGTATAAGATTTTCTGTTCAGAAATGATTATCTCTGAACATACATCACCTCCACGCATATCAGAACCATAAGTTTGAGTCTGAACAGCTTCCATATTCTCAAATACAGAAGCAGCCCTTCCAATAATCACACTAGACAAGACAACTCCCTGTCCACCTAGACCAGCTAATCTAATACCTATCTCTGACATTTTTGCAAAGCCTCCTCTCTTAGTCTATTTATCTCTTGAGTTAGTTCAGGTACATTTCTCTCTTCAACAAATTCACCCACGATTATCTTATCCTTTAACTCACTTTTCTGTAATTCCCTGGCTTTTTTTAAGTTAATTGATCGTTCTTTATAATCCATTAGCATAGCGACAGCGTCGTTTCTCTTTTTTAATACCTTACCGTACTGTACGGGACATTGTGAAATTATTTCTACAAAAGAAAACCCCGGATGAAGAATTGCCTTCGCAATTGTTTTCCTCAATTGCCTGGCTTGGAAAGTTGTCCATCGGGCAACAAAAGTGGCACCTGCAGCAATGGCAATTTTACTGAGATCAAACGGTCTTTCAACGCTCCCGTATGGAGTAGTGGTTGTCTTAGACAGATAAGGCGTTGTAGGTGCGATTTGCCCACCTGTCATACCATAAATCTGATTATTAACACATATCATGGTCAAATCAATATTTCTTCTGCATGCATGGATGAAGTGATTACCGCCAATTGCGCTAGTATCCCCATCACCTGCAGTAACTATAATTTTCATATTAGGAGCAGCTAATTTTAAACCTGTTGCGAAGGCAATTGCCCGGCCATGTGTGACATGCAAAACGTCCGTATTGAAAGCAGGACTTGGTATCCAACCTGAACAGCCGATTCCTGAGACAAAGGCATAATTATCGAAGTCTATTCCTGAATCATCAATTGCCCAAAGAATCGCTTGGGCTACAATACCGTTTCCGCAACCGGGACAGGTTGTGTAATTGATTTCTCCTCTAAAATATTTTTTCAAGTTGTGTGTTACTGGATTTACCATTATACAACCTCCTTAATTTTCTCAATTATTTCCATTGTATGGTACAGCGTCCCCAAAGTTTTGGGAGGTAGAAAAATAACCTGACAATTCTCACATGCCGCAGCTTTTACAAAAGGGAGTAGTTGACCTAAATTATTTTCACACACAATTATCGTTTTTACCCGGTTAGATAATTTTTTTATTTCTTCATCTGGAAAAGGCCAAATGGTAATTGGTCTAAAACTGCCTACTTTTATTCTTTCTTTTCTAGCTACCTCAATTGATTTTAATACTGCTCTTGAAGATAAACCATAAGAAAATATCGCTACGTCAGCATCCTCTAGATTTACTTCCTCAATCCTAATAATCTCTTTTTTATGTTTTAATATTTTGTTTGACAATACTTTAATTTCATTATCCAATATTTTCGGATCAGAAACGTTTCTAAAACCATCTTCTTTGTGAGTTGACCCGGTAACATTAGCTTTTAAACCATTACCAAAAACGGGCATAAGAGCAACCTTTTCATCTAAAAAAATTTTCTGATTAATACCTTGATAGCTTTTTAATCTTCTCCTCTCAAATAGTGCTAACTCTTCTTTGTTAGGAAGCTCTACTCTTTCTCTCATATGACCTATAAGGCTATCTGACAAAATGAAAACTGGTGTTCTAAATTGTTCCGATAAATTAAAAGCTTCAATGGTCAAATCAAACATTTCTTGTGAAGATGAAGGGGCCAATGCAATAATTTGATAATCCCCTTGGGAACCAAATTTCGACTGCAACATATCTCCTTGCATGTGGATACTTGGACTTCCAGTTGAAGGAGAACCTCTTTGAACATTAACTATGACACAAGGAGTTTCAGTAACTACCCCTAACCCTATATTCTCCAACATTAAACTTATACCAGGTCCGGAGGTTGCTGTCATAGCTTTTGCTCCTCCCCAAGAGGCACCTAAAACATTTGCTATAGCTGCAATCTCATCTTCTGTTTGAATAAAAGTGCCACCGACTTCGAACATTCTTTTCGATAAATGATGAGCAATTTCAGATGCAGGTGTAATAGGATAACCAGCAAAAAAATTGCACCCTGCCATTATAGCACCTTCAGCACAAGCAATATTGCCCTGTAAGAAGTCGGCATTGCGAATTTTCTTATTTTTTTCCATCTTTTTTCACCACCACTGCAAAATCGGGACAATATATCATACAATTCTCACATAAAATGCATTTTTTTTCATTTACAACTTCAGGATAATTGACACCTTTTTGATTCAATTCTTTGGAAAATTCCAATACACTTTTAGGACAAACAGCTATGCAAATACCACAGCCCTTACAAGTGTCTTTATCTATGTGAATCATTTATATTACCTCCAGCCTCCTGTTAATTTGCTATTACGGATATGCTCTATGATAGTAGTTCTTTTACTAATAAAGGGATTTCATTTAACATCATTGCTACTTTTACACCAGCGTTATTTAAAGTATCTATTTTGCTCTTTGCACTTCCTTTCCCTCCTTCGACAATAGCCCCTGCGTGTCCCATTCTTTGCCCAGAGGGAACTGAAGCGCCTGCAATATAAGCAATAACCGGTTTGTCCATTTTGTTTTTTATAAAGGCAGCTGCATCCTCTTCTTGACTTCCTCCTACCTCCCCTATTAGTACTACTACTTTAGTTTCATTATCAAGATTAAAAAGTTCTAAAATCTCCACTAAATTAGTACCTGCAACCATATCGGCACCCATTCCAATTACAGTGCTTTGTCCTATGCCAACTAAACAAAGATTTGCAGCAACCTCATAGGCCAATGTTCCGCTACGAGAAATAATACCGACATTGCCCGGACAAAACATATTTATAGGTAAAATTCCTATCTTGCATTCACCAGGAACAACAATACCCGGGGTCGTAGGCCCAATTAACAACGCATTGTGCTTTTTTGCATATGCTTTCATGACCATGGTATCGTGTACGGGCGTATGTTCGGTTATCAGTGCAATCTTATTTATCCCCGATTCAATGGCCTCAATAACAGAATCCTTTGCAACTCTAGCTGGGACAAATAACACAGAAAAATCTATCTCGTAATTATTTGTAGCTTCTAGCACTGTATCAAATACAGGAACCCCAAAAACTTTTTCTCCACCTTTACCCGGGGTAACTCCCGCAACAACCTTTGTGCCAGATTTTATCATATACTCTGTTTGAGTTTTACCAATGTTGCCTGTTATGCCTTGTACTAAAACTTTAGTGTCTTTATTTAAAAGTATGCTCATTATCCTTTGACCTCTAAATGTAATATTTCAGCTAAATAATTAATTGCACCGTGGGTATCAGATTTTTTATACGTATAAACTCCAGCTTTTTCTAATATTTCCCAAGTTTCTTCTTGTTTATTTCCTAACGCTTTTGCTACAATTGGTATTTCTAACTCTCTATCTTTTATAACTCTAGCAATACCTTTTGCTCCTTCATGGATTGGGTTTATCCCTCCATAAATATTAATAAAAATACCCTTTAAAACATTTCTTTCTAATACAATTTCCATGCAATCTTCCATTAATTCAGGGGTAATACTGCCACCGGTTTCTAAAAAATTAGCCGGTGAAAGACCAGGAAAGGATTTAATCGTGTCCATGGTTGCCATTGCTAAGCCAGCACCACTGCAAATAAGGCCAATATTCCCCTCTAGCTGGACGTAGGTAGCGCCCTTTTTTTCTAATCTTTGCAGACTGTAATCCATTTGATTAAATTTTTTTTCCTGAAATTCAGGATAACGGAAAAGGGCAGAATCGTCTATTTGGATGACTGCATCTAAGCACAAAACCTGTTTATTGTTAGTAATTACAAGAGGATTCACCTCAACAATGATACCATTATATTTATTAAATATTTGTAATAACTTACCAATAATTTGGCTTACTTTCAATAAAACATCTCCTTTTAAACCTAAATTTTTTACCAAATTGACGATTTGAAAAGGGTATATGTCAACTAAGGGATCGCAATATAACGTGAAAATTTTGTTAGGATTTTTCTCCGCAGTTTCTTCAATGTTAATTCCACCTTCGGAACTAACCATAATAACGGGGCGGCCTAATGTTCTATTTATCGTAATTCCACAATACAACTCTGTTAAAATTTCTAATTTTTTTTCAATTAACAATTCTTTGACATGATAACCTTTTATTTTTTTATTAAATATTTCACGGCATGCTTCAACTGCTTCTTCGAGATTTTCGACAACTCTTATACCTCCAGCCTTCCCCCTACCTCCTACCAAAACTTGTGCTTTTAGAATAGCTGGTATTCCTATCTTTTCAATTGCCGGTATAATTTCAGAATCAGAATTAATTACTATTCCTTCAGGAACCGGTATGCCAAATTCTTTAAAAATCTCCTTTGCTTCATATTCTTGAAAACGCATTTTACCTAACCTCCAAAATTACTAAAAAATCGTTAAGATGCGTATGTATAATACGACTGCGAAAACTATTCCATTTAATCCGTATTAAGTGAACATTAAAAAATCAAAATACTATTGGCTATTTTATCGTACTTTTTATCTTTTATCAACGCCTTATTTGGGTCCAATACATCTACAGCATTAGGATCTTTAATCACCCAACAACTGCCAATTTAATAAAAAATATTCACCCTCAGCAGTAAATTTAACTTGATAGGTCCCTTGAAAGCTAAATAGCGAAAACAAATAGCGGCGCAAAAGAACAAATGGCTCAATAGGCCTTCTGTCCGACCTTTTTATCAATCTCTGGCAGTTTTTGATAGAATCCGGCTGAAACTACTAGTTATCTGTATATGGCCGGAGAGACGCCTTTTGAGCACTTCCTCCCCAATCAAGTCAACAACACACCAATACCCTCCATCTCGAACTGTTTCTAAACTGGGAATAGTGTGTCGGGATAGAAAATCGAGCAGTAATTCCTACTGATAAGGCGGTTGGTAACTCAATGCTAAACTGGTGGCTTTATTGCCACCTTTCACGTATTTACTTTTTGATAGCAATATTGCCTATTCTATCAGTTTCTGTTTAAGAGAAGGGTTTCTATCGTTGAATAGCTTTTTGTGTGGCAAAGATTGATTAGTTGATGAGCCTAGTTTTGGTGAAGTGTGTATAATTCTATTTTTAGGTTTACCAATAGGGGTAGAAGCTATTTTCTACCCCTGTGACATAAAATTTTATACTATACCAGTTGATTTTAAGTTTCTATTTTTTCAGGATTGTGTTTCAATTCTCCTTCCGTAGCAGCTATGGTAATAGCAACGGCAGAGTCCCCTACAATATTGACGGTTGTTCTGGCCATATCGAGTATGCGGTCTATTCCCCAGATGAGTCCTACGCCCTCTAAGGGCAGCTTTAATTGAGTCAACACCAGGGTAAGCATAACGGCACCGGCACCTGGTACACCGGCAGTACCGATAGAGGCAAGTACCGCAGTTAGAACAATCATTAACTGTTGGGTAAAGGTTAGTGGTATATTATAGGCCTGAGCGATAAACAAGGCACATACTCCCTGATAGAGAGCCGTCCCATCCATATGCACCGTTGCCCCTAGTGATACCACAAAACTGGAAATATCTTTAGGCACCCCCATATCCTGGGTATTTTTCAAAGTGATAGGCAAGGTAGCATTGCTGCTGCAGGTGGTAAAAGCAACAACAGCTGCGGGTAATATTCCTCGGAAAAATTTGACAGGACTCATTCTTGCAAATATACTGAGCAAACCTGAGTATACTATTGCCATATGTAATATACAGCCGATATAAACTGCCACAATAACCTTGGCTAGGGGCCCCAGTACATTTGGACCATGTTCAGCAGCTACCGGCATCATGAGGGCAAATACTCCGATAGGTGCATAGCCAATTACAATACTTACAATTTGAAACATTACTTCCGACCAGCTTTCAAAAAAGTTGTGGAATGGCTTTGCCTTTTCACCTACAAGCGTGATACCTACACCTAAGAACAAGGCAAAAGCGATAATCTGAAGCATGTTTCCAGCGGCTAAAGCTCCAATTGAGTTGGTTGGTATCATATCAGTAATAATCTGAAGAATATGCGGTGGTGAGGCAGCTGCTGCTGCTTCGACGTCAAAAAGTGCTAATCCTACACCTGGCTTCATGACATTCGCTAAAAAAAGACCAACAAATATGGCAATAGCAGAGGTGATTAGAAAAAATAAAATAGTTTTTACTCCAATCCGCCCTAATTTCCGGACATCCCCCATACTGCTAGCTCCCACTACTAAGGTAGATAAAACCAGCGGCACAATAGACATCTGAATCATACGAATGAATAATGTTCCGAATGGCTTTATCCAGGTGTTGATAAAAGTGAGATGTGTCTTACCAACCAACAAACCTGCAATAATTCCTAGTACTAGACCGATAAGGATTTTTGTAGTAATTTTGCTTTTCACACATTTCCTCCTTTTTTAAGATATTTTAGGTATACATAATAGCCTGTATTCCTTTATTTATATATAATTATATAGAATTTTTTAATATAATGTCAACTTATCGGAACACTCATCAAAAGGTAATTTAGTTATTTTTAAGATAGGGTATAGATATTAGAGAATAATTTCTTTTATAAAAATATTCTTCTTTATTTAAAATATTTTAGAATTCGTATAAGGTTAGTGTTTAATACGGACGGACATTTTGAGCATGGCTGGCTGCACATGATGAATTCCGCCGGATAGAGATATTTTTTTAAAGAGAAATTCTTTTTGATGACTATCCCACCAGGAGCCGGCTAACACCGATACCTTTGTTTGGGCAAAAGCTCGTGGATACATGGGAGTTGACGATCCGACTAATACTATTTCCCGGACTTTTACTGAGATCTCTAAAAGATGATCAATGCTATGGTTGATAAAAGTACTTCCGGTGATAACAGCTAAGTCGCACTGAGGTAAAAGTTTATCTTGCTCTTCCATGGGTTTCATATAGGCGGGTCCTTTTTCATTACTAAGAGAGATCCCTTCGTCAAATACGTATAGCTGCTTTGCCTTCTCAGCAAATTTTGCCGCAACGGGTGGAATCCAGCCAATCATCCCTACCACATCTGTAGGCTTTACATCTAAACCAAAAAGAGCTTCGCTATTATCATCATTATGCAAAGCAAGCTGCCGGGTACCGGCAGTAAGAACAGCTACCCCTACTCCTCTTTGAGCATCATCAGTACCGGAACTTGCTAATTGTGCCACCTTATAAGCATTGGCACCGATTATATCCTGAGCAAAGCCGAAGACCGAACAGCCGGGCGGAAGGTAATTTCGTAACGTATAGGCCAAGCCGATATCATTATTATCTAATTCGATACCGATTAAAGATAATCCTAAAACAGCGTCTTTTATTTTTCTCTCCGCTAAATATGGTCGGGCTTCTTTTATGATGGAGTCAATTAGCATAAAATCACTTCCTTTGATTATTTTACTTTGTCTTTTTCATTCTTTCTTAAAATCACTCAATACGGGGTGCAATGCACACCTTTCTCGAGACCTGTTCGACTTCGCAAATTTTTAAGGTTACACCGTAAATTGATTTTAAGAGTTTATCATTAAGGATATCAGACCAGTTTCCAAAATGAAATTGCCGTTCTCGGTCAAATACGGCTACTTTGCCTTCCAACAAAAGAACCTGATCAGGATTATGGGTGGTCAGCACTATCCCATAACCTTCTTTCGCCATCTCTTTAATAATATTTAAAACCTTTAGTTGGTTACCAAAATCAAGGTGGGAGGTTGGTTCGTCCATCAGTACAAATTGCACCTTTTGAGCAAGAACACGGGCAATGGAAACCATTTGCAGTTCTCCGGCACTGATTCGAGTATAGGGTTTATCTTTAATATGTTCTATCCCAATTTTCTGTAAGGCCTGTAATGCTTGCTGATAGTGTTCTTCTTTTGGTTTTTCAAAGATACCCAGCCAGGGAGCGAGCCCGGTAACCACATATTCTAAAACACTGTAATCAAAAGAGGGAGCAATTGTTTGGGGCACATAACCTACATTGCGGGCGATAGTACGATGTTCTATTAAACTCATATCCTCGCCATTCAATAATATCTTTCCACTGGTGGGTGAGTTTAACTTTGCCAAACAGGTGAGTAAAGTAGTTTTTCCTATTCCATTAGGTCCTAAAATACAGATAATTTGACCTGAGTTGACCGTAAAACTAATACTCTTCAATATCTCCTCAGAACCATTATAAGAAAAACTAACCTGTTCAATCTTTAGCTGTAAGGATGTTTGTGTTTTTCTTAACATTGAAATCACCAATGTATAATTAGGCTCATATTCAACTAATAAATTATTCTACCAGAGTTTTTTGCTTATAGAGTAAATAGGCAAAAAGAGGTGCCCCCACAAAACCGGTTAAAATCGACAATGGGATTTCCGCTGTAGAGACAGTACGGGCTAAAGTATCAATAACCAACATAAATAGTGCTCCCATAACTACTGTAATGGGTACTACTTTGGTGTTATCAGTACCAATAGCTAAACGCCCTAAATGAGGTATAACCAGCCCTATCCATCCGATAGTACCACTAATAGAAACTGAACTGGCGGTCAATAGACTGGCGCAGACAATAATAATTCCCCGAATCTGAGTAATATTCATTCCTAATGACTTTGCCTCTAAATCACCAAATGACAGTATATTAATACGCCAGGAAAGTAATAGGAGTACGGTAGTACAGATAATGAAGACCGGGGTAATGGCTACAATCTCTTTGCCCAGAACTTTTGCCATACTGCCCATCTGCCAAAAAACAATAGAAGCCAGTTCGGTCTGCTCTTCTGCCACAAATTTCATAATTGATAACAATGAACAGAAAAAACCACTTACAATAATCCCGGAAAGTACTAGCATCATATTATTACGATTTTTGAATAGCTTGGGAATAAAAGCAGTTATAGAAACGGCAAGTAATCCACCTAAAAAAGCGGTGATTTGTCTTTGGGCAAGAGAGGCGCCTAACATGATGGCCAAGGCCGCACCTACTGAGGCACCCGAGGATACACCTAACAGGTCAGGTGATATCAGGGGGTTTTTAAAAACCCCCTGATATACTGCTCCTGACAGAGATAGCATAGCACCTACCAGCATAGATACAATTATTCTTGGCATCCGCACATAGAAGACTATATTGTCCATTATCGGATTAGAACCCTCTTTCCATCCTGCCCGGGAAAATAGTGTATTCAAAACATCAAGAGGGTCGTTGCTGTATCTTCCTATGCTCAGTGAAATAAAAAAGGTAATGATTAAAAGAACAATCAATATGGTAAATAGCCGTCTGAATTTAGTGTTATCCATACTGGTCCTTGTCTGGTAATAATTATCCTATTTTATTCCTAATTGTTCTCCGGTAAAAGTTTTACCATAAACCATATTGTAATAATTGTCCACATCAGCCATAATCTCATCCAGAGTATAAAGATCGGGGTGTAGATTATGGGTAGCCCAAGCAATGCCGAGCGCCAGTGCGGCGGTGGGCTGATCCCAGGGCTCTACCTGTGAAGGGAAGGCAAAGACTTTTTTATTCTTAACAGCATTGATATTGCTCCAGGCAGGGTCATTGAGCAAATCTTCGGCAGTATATCTGGCATAGGCCGGATACCAAATAACATCCGGATTCCAGGAAATAATCTGCTCAATATTAACCTCCACAAAATTCCCAGTTCCGCTTACTCCGGAAACAGCATTCAGGCCACCGGCTATTTCAATTAGATGTGTTTGAATCATGGCATCCGGTGCAACGGAAAGTGCTGAACTGCCGCCCAGAAAGAGAACGGTCTGTTTATCGGTAGCTTGAGAGGTAATTTTTCTGGCATTTTCAATGCGGTCATCCATAAAGCCAATAATCATCTCGGCCCTATCGGAAGCACCTAATGCTTTTCCTAATAATGTCAAGCTCTGTCTGATAGTATCGAAACTCTCTTCATTGGGTAGTGCTACTATTACATTGAGACCGACTTCTTCAAACTGAACCACCTGGTCTTTAAACCGCTCTGGAATTATGGCTAAATCTGCACCGGTCGCCAATACTGTTTCAAAATTAATATTACCGCCCTTGCCAATCTGAACAATTGCATCATAATCATCCATTACTGCTTCATAAAGCGGTCTGGACATCTCTTTATTACCGAAACCGACAATATATTTTTCCCCACCGCCTAAAACTACCGCTGCATTTAAAGTGGGGTTATGGGTCCCTACTACTTTAGTTGCCGGTTTATCCAGAACTATTTCTCGACCGATAACATCAACCAAGACAATTTTGTCTTCCGCACCGATAGAAGTTAGACTGACCGCCAGTAATGTTACCAACACAATGGTAAATAGATAGAAAAACTTGTCTTTCCGTAACACAACAAAAAATCCTCCTTATTTTGTTTTTAAAATAAAAAAGTAGCGTTCCCGCTACTTTGGTTTTTGTAATTACTTTATTTTTCATTACATTCTTTCCAAACACGGGTGGCGCATCAGTTTCCTGATGTGCCAACAGGATATTACACCATGGACAAGGTGGCCATATAAGCCAGAGACAGGTTTTACTCCTTTAGATGTAATACCTCGAATGTAAAAATTTTTAATTTTTCAAATAGAAATATAACATCTTTGTACTGGTCTGTCAATGTTAATAAGCTTGTCTGTGTCCAATTTTTGTAGGTACTTTTTCTCTCTTACTAAATTATAATGATTTCAAGAGGTAGTAATTAAAAGTTGGCCAATTTGTACTAAGGATTCCCCAATCCGATTGGATGAGAGTAAGTTATGGAATATCCTTTTTATCCTATATGAACGAACTTCCCTTTTAATCTTTGATAGATACATGCTCAATAATTAGTTTGGCCTCAGATAGCACTTTCTTACGTAGACTCATAGCTACGGGTGTGACCGAGTAGGGTACTGCTCTGATTTACCACCACCCGATAGAAGATAATAGATTTTTTTAATGTCGTTATTGCAAAAGCTAAGGTTATAGTAAAACTTTTTACTGGGATGCTAATTCAAATAGTTAAATAAGCGCTTTATTTTTGTGCTTCCCATTCCTGATAAAAACGATTTAGGTATTCCACGAGAAAATTATGTCTATCCCGGGCTAATTTCTTGCCACAAGAGGTCAGCATCATATCTTTCAGTTTGAGTAATTTTTCATAAAAATGATTTAGCGAGGGACCTTCGGTGGTTTTGTATTCTTCTTGTGAGATGTGAGGGTTGGGCGGAATGGCCGGGTCATAGACAGGTCGATGGTAATAACCACCATAGGTAAAAGTTCGGGCAATTCCGATAGCACCTATAGCATCAAGTTTATCGGCATCGCTCACCGATTTAAATTCAGGACTACCCTCTATTTCGGCAGACTTATCTGCCGGCGAGAGGGTCTTCATATAAGAAACGCTACTGGTAATGTCCAATATCTTTTCAATAAGAGAAGTACTAAGTGGTAATAAATGTAAATAGTGGGAAACAATCTCTCTGCCTTTCTGTTCATCACCGTCAGAAAACTTATAATCACCAATATCATGGAGTAGGGCAGCCATTTCCACTATGAACGGGTCTGCCACTTCTTCTTGGGCTATCTTCAGAGCTAATGTTCTTACCCTATGGGTATGCCACCAGTCATGTCCGGTAGCCTCTTGCCGGAAAAATCTTTGCGCAAATTCTTCTGTTTTTTTAATTATCTCATCATTTTTTACGTTCATTTCTTCCCGCAGCGGCAAGATACTTAACACTTAGAAGCCAGATACATTTAAATGTCCAAATACTACATTTGCTTCGATATCTAAGTAGGGTTCGGCAGATTCGAAATCTCCCGTTCTATAATCTGTGGAACCGAGAAAGTTTACCGCTCTGTCCGGTAATTCTAGATTACCAAAGGCAGAACTGGCATGAATTATAGTGGGTATATCCGGATTTAAGATTAGCTTACCCGAGGCAAAGATAATATTAAGTTTAATCTTTTGATGGTGTGTGACGGGCTTTAACTCATTGAGGTCCATGATACCTTCCGCAAAAATGATATTTTTTTCTTGGAAGGGTTCACTCAGGTCAATTTTCTTGCGGTCGAAAATCACTTCATGATGCCCCCCAAACTGTCCAAATAAAATAACAATCCCTAAAACAAGAAGGGCTGTACCGGGAAACAGGCGGAAGAGATTCACCCTTATACCGATAAAATTGGCCAACAAGATTACACAACCCACTATTAAAAGAATAATACCGCTTACCATGCTTCCAGATAATCTCATTTTCTCCTCCTATCTTAGCAACTTCGAAATATCTTCAATATTATAATACAATATTTTCTAAAAGAATAACAGGGTTGATGTGGGTTTTCTTTTTTACGCACTACTTCCGGCATCTTCAAGGAGGAACTAATCCCTAATAACAGACCATTCTTCTCCTTTCAGGATAAACTAAATAGGATGTGTTTTTTAATACGATTAAACTGAGCAGAAGTTACTATCTCTCTTGCTCGGGGTCTGGGCAAGGAAATAGCAACTTCCTCTCTTACTCGAGCAGGCCTTTCGGTGAGAACATAGATCCGGTCTGAAAGATAAATAGCTTCTTCAATATCGTGAGTTATAAATAAGACGGATGCCCTGACCTGGTCTGCTACCTCTAATAACCAGTATTGCATCTTGGAACGAGTTATGGCATCCAACCCTCCAAAAGGTTCATCCAGTAAAACAATATCTTTAGAAAACATATAAGTTCGCAAAAGCGCTGCCCGCTGCCTCATACCACCAGACAGCTGAGCAGGGTATTTATATTCAAACCCTTCTAAACCAAATAGTGCCAGGTAAGGAATTATCTTCTTTCTGGCCTCTTTAATTGAATCTCCCTTAATGATTAAGGGTAGGGCAGTATTGTCAATCACTCTTTTCCAGGGCAACAACAGGTCCTTCTGATACATATAGCTGACCTGCCCTATTTTTCCGGTACAATCCTCACCATCTATGGATACTTTTCCCTCATCAATAGGCACAATGCCGGCAATCATATTAAATATGGTACTCTTACCACAACCACTGGGCCCGATTAAAGTAACAAATTCATCCTCTTGCAAATAAAAAGAGACGTCTTCAATGATAGGCATCCCCTCATATTGTTGGGTAAAATTACTAACTCTTAATTTAATATTAATTCTCCTTTCCCAGTAAAAAAGAATTATCAATAGCCGTCTCAGCATCGAGTTTTCGGTCAATAAGACCTTTCTCATATAACCAACGGGCGTAGTTTTCCCAACGCTTTGCTTCCATCACACCCCAGTAGGGAGCATCAGACTGGTATTCTTCCGCTAGATACCTCTGGCTAGCCAGGGCTATCTCCGGGTCGATTTCCGGTACATGCTTTAACAGAATCTGAACTGCTGATTCCGGATGTGATACAGAAAATTGATATCCCTTTTCCGTGGCTTTAAGGAATTTTTTGATTAATTCCGGTTCCCCGGTTCTCAACTCTTCACTGACAATTATTACGGGGGTGTAATAATCTAATTCAGGGGCATAATCTTGTAAAAAGATGAAGTTGATGGGGAAATTAGTAACCTCAGAGGCCACCCCATCCCAACCGTAGTAAATCCAGGTATAATCCACATATTGCTGTACAGCGGCAAAGAAGTCTATAGCGCCAATTGTTACTATTTCCGTTTTAGTAAAATCTCCACTGTCATATTCCATCAGTGCCTTAATGGTTGCCTCCTCAATGGGTGAACCCCATCCGCCATATTGTTTACCTTCAAAATCGCGTGGCCGTTTAATCTCCTTTGCAATTGGTGAGGCAAAACCGGAGGTATTATGCTGTAGGATAGCTGCTACAGCTACCACGGGCAAGGGCTCATCTGAGGTAAGAGCAAAGGTGACCTGTTCTTGACTGCTGAAACCAAACTCTCCCTGTCCGGCTGCTATGAAGGGTGCGGCACCACCTTCTTCAGGCTGAATAATGCTCACCTCTAAACCCTCCTCTCGATAAAACCCTTTTTCCAGCGCAACATAGACACCGGTATGGTTGGTATTAGGAACCCATTCTAACAATATCTTAATTTCTCTCAGAGGCTCCTTTGGTAAGATACAAATAGAGCAACTGAATATTACGCCTATTAAGCAAAGTAAAAATAGAACAATATATTCCATTTTTTTTAATTTATTTTGTATCATCATTTCATGGCACCTTTTTAATTTTATTTGTTTATTGCCCTCCTCCAGGGCATGAGTAGAAATTGGATTAATTCTATTATTTTGAAAAGAACTAAACTTAAAAATACAATAATCAGGATGGTGGCAAAGACTTTATCCAGAGCAAAAGACTGTCTGACCCTGGTCATATAAACACCGAGACCGGCCTTACCACCCATCCACTCGCCTATTACCGCACCAATGATGCTATAAGTAGCGGCAATCTTGAGACCTGAAAAAAAATTAGGCAAGGCAGAAGGAAACTTGGCTAAGTAAAACATCTGCCAGCGATTGGCTTTCATTGATTTCATTAAATTTAAAAAATCGGGGTCCAGTGAATTTAATCCTTCCAGAAGGCTAACCACTAAAGGAAAGAAACAGACCAGGATTACCACCATGATTTTGGGAAGCAAACCGAAACCAAACCACATGGCAAAAAGTGGAGCAAGTACCATAGTAGGAATAGTCTGTGACACTATCAGCAAGGGTTGTACCGCCTTCTGAATAAGAGAAAAATTGTCCATCAACATGGCAAGTAACAAGGAAAATACAATTGCCACCATCAATCCGGTTAATGCTTCCTGTAAGGTAGTATAAAGATGCACTTTGATCTCCGGTAATATCTTCATACCTACCAGAATTACATCCACCGGTGAAGGTAAAATATAGCGGGCTATGATTCCTCTATCCACAATCAACTGCCAGAAAACCAAAATAGCAGCTAAAAAGATGAATGGGATAGTTTTATTTCCGATATTTCCCCACTTTTTCCTCAATGGTCACACCCGTCTTTTTATAATCAATCTTTACCAATGAAATTACCCGGCTTGCTCCTTGTTTGGTACATAACTCCAGAGATTTTTTTATTATATCCAGCAATTCATCTAATTCACCCTCCATAACTGTTTCCATAGCCCCTACTTCATACTTGATACCACATGAGGCGATGTATTCAATTACCTCGCTAACTACCGGATAAAGTCTTTCCTCAGCAACATAGGGTAATACTTGAAATCCAATCGTTATTTTAGCCATTATTACCTCCAAATTAAAATGCCATTACCTGAACAAAGGTAATGGCATCAGAAGTTAACGTATCTAATGGTTACTTCCCTCCGCTAGTATTACCTAGGTCAGGTTTAGGGGTCAAAGCAAAATGCTTTTTCTCAGCACATAGCTCCCCCAGTAACATGCGTCTGTTGCAAATCATTGCAAGAATATTATAGCACTTTTATTCTTTTTGTAAAGAATGGAGGTTTTATTGCCATATTGATTGATTGTTAATGATTTGAATGGCTTCATTCAAAGAATTTGCTTTCATGATACATAATACGACAGGTCCAAAAATTTCTGTAGTTTGAATCTTCATGCCTGGCGTCACGCCTGTAAAGACAGTCAGCCCGGTAAAGGTTCCTTTTTCACATCCCGATATTATCATATTTCTCCCATCTAACTCAAATTTGACAGTAAGCCATTCACTAGGGCAGTTCAATAAATTTCTTTAGGAATATCAACAAATAAACTTTTTATTAAATAAATGACTAGGGCTAAATTAAATGTAGTAAGAGCTAATATAACACCAGGGATAGCGCCTAAGAGATTTCAATTTTTAAACCAAATATATAGAGGTAACGGCTACCACTACCACCCAAACATTTTCTCCATTCATTTTCATTTAATTCAAGTTTATAAACATGCTGCTCGGCCAAATCTATTTCTAATATTCTGCTGCTTATCATAATTATCTCCAATGCGCAAAATCAAAAAGATTTTTCATATATTTTTATAATATCTTCCTTGGAGGGTTTTCGTGCTGTATTATAGGGACTACCGCTGGCCAGGGCATCAGTAGCCATTTTATCCAGTCGTTTCGTAAAGTTATTTTTATCTATACCCAAACCTGAGATACTAGGGATCTCAACGTCTTCACATAACTTTTTAATTAATATTAAACCTTCCTTGGCAAGGTCAAGATCTGATAGATTACTATCTTTAGCTCCCATTGCCTTTGCTATATTTGCAAACCTCTCTGGTAAGCCCATAATTGCATATTCCAAACAGGCAGGTAGAAGCACTGCATTTGATATACCATGTGATATATGAAACAATGCTCCTAGTGGGCGCGACATTCCATGAACAATAGTAACAGAAGAATTATTAAAAGCGATACCGGCTTCCATAGCCGCAAGCATCATCTCACTTCTAGCTTCTTCATCATCACCATTAGCCCATGCTCTCCTTAAATACTTTGAAATTCTCTTGATTGATGACAAGGCGAAATTATCAGCTAAAGGCTGGTGACGTCTTGATGTATAAGCTTCAATTGCATGTGTTAATGCATCAATTCCTGTGGCAGCAGTAATGCTTGGAGAGACTGTCATAGTGAGGGCAGGATCGTTAATGGCTATCTTTGGAATTAAATACTCACTTCCGATAAGCATTTTCACATCTTTTTTTGTATCAGTTATTATAGTAAACTGAGTAACTTCAGAACCAGTGCCAGAGGTAGTAGGAATTGCCACTATGGGTGGTCCATTTTGTTTCACTTTTCCTAACCCCATATAATCCTGAATCTCACCAGGATTGCTGACCATAAGACTGATAGCTTTGGCTGTATCTATAGGACTTCCACCACCCAGAGCAATTACAAAATCACAATGATTCTCTTTAAAAAGATTTGTTCCTTTTTCTACATAACGATCGGTAGGTTCAGTATTGACTTCGTTAAATAAAGATATTTCAAGCTTTTGTTTTTTCAAATAATTAACTACTCTGTCAGCATAACCTATATTGATCATTATTTTATCTGTAACTACTAATGGCCTATTACCTATCTTCGCTAATTTGTCACAAGCACCTTCTAATGTTCCTAAACCATAATATATTATTGGTGGAGTTAAGAATCTATAACTGTCCATAGAGGGTCCTCCTATCTTTATAATACTAAACATAATTAGAATAAGATGAGTAAATTTTAAGTTTGTTCTTGAATTATCAGGTAATCTACCTTTTCATAGGTATGCTTTGTTTATAAAACAATATTGTATTTGATTATTTTCAAAAGTTTATACACAATATTTAATCAATAAATACTTATATCGCTCTTCCTTCTCTTATTTTTCCATGATAAGAATTTGATATTCTATTTGTTACTATAATTTAATCTTTGTGGTTGATGACCTGGTGAAACTGATATTTTCTCAGCTGCTTCTTTCACTAAACTTGTAAATAATGGAATTTTCTTTTCAGTAGAACGTTCAGTGGGACCCGAAATAGTTAGCGAAGCGGCTACCTTATTAACACAATCAAAAAACGGGAGCACTTATTACCCTTTCTCCAACAGCAATTGCATAACCTTTTTCTTGAATTCCTTTAATTTTTTCTAACAATTTTCTGGATCAGTAATAGTAGTATTTTTGCATAAGGAATCAACTGTTTTCCCTTTAAAAATTTCTCAATCTTTTCATCTGGCAAATTAGCTAATATAACCTCGCCAGAACCGCCAGTATACAAAGACAGATTTTCGCCTAGTCTTATTATTCTTCTAATCTCCTCATGGGGCTTTTAACCCTTTCAATACTAATTCTCCACCTACCCAAAATAGTATTAAATAAATACATTCTTTTGTTTTTTAGCAAGATTCTCCATGTGAGAAGGACGTATTTTCCGAGTTCCATCTACTGTTGGACAATGTTTTCCTATCTAAATGAGGATACAGGAAGGCTATATTTTGATTATCCAGATTTTTAGCTACCCTTTCACTTGCTAAAGTTGCTAAAATGCGACAAATAGCACCTCTCATTCTACCATACAAATTAATCGTGTCAACTGATAGAAAAGCAGCTGACAATCAAACAGACAGCAAAATCTTTAGGACTTTCCGCCCGGCAGATCCTTCGCCTCAAGGCCTCAAGAAAGGTACACTGAAAGCCAGGTGCACCTCAAATAAGGTAAATAGCATGACAATCCTAAACCTATAAGGAGGTGCCGGATGCATTCCATCGGTATCGATACTTATAAGCGGTATTTATAGATAATGATTATGAAAGAAGACAGTAAAATCGTGAATCGATTTAAGGTCAATAATGACCGAGTATCCAAGAGCATCTCATAGAACTCAAGAAGAAAAAAGAGTCGCATATTGTGGCTTTCTATCCCGGATACCTGTTTTGTCAGGATACCTTCCATGGCGGTACTATTAAGGGCTTGGGCAGGATCTGCCAGGAGGCGGGATTGATGCTTACGGTAACTTTGGTTTTGCTAATGTCTATACCAATAAGAAAGCAGACAGTGCCAAAGATTTTTTCCAGACTAAGGTAATCCCGGGATATGGCATGTTTTAGATTCCGTTGGATTGCATCCTGATAGACAATGGCAAGAAGTGCACCACCTATTAGGAGAATAGCGAACATAATTACAAGACCTTTCCGGCTAAGTGTGGTATTAGACACACTAAGATTAAACCCCGATGTCCCAGGAGCAATGGGATGGTAGAACGATTCAACCGAACCTTGCTGGAGGAGTTCTACCAGATGGCCATGCTAAAGAAGATCTATACCTCCTTAGACCAGTTACAGGATAATCCGGATCAGTTCATCATCTACTATAATTTTAAAAGAACAAATTAGGTACCAGTTAAAGAGAAATATTCATTATCATAAATTCTTAGATGGGAAACGTAAATCGGCCTTACCGAAACCCAGGTAAATAGCATCCTTTATCCACAGGAAAGAACGGTAATGTGTAAACACATTACGAAATTAACACAAATTAAAAACAAAAAATAAGTAAATTTTAAAAATTTATTTTTTAGAAATACTGTACATTTCTTACTTTTAACTTCTATTCTAATAATATGATAATCTAAAATGAATAATCAGGTTAATTAAATGATTGCACACTGTAGACTTTTCTATACTATAGCATCTAGTGGCTTTCTTCTGTCAATTGATTTTAACTAGTTACATCCGTTCAGTTAAAGTTTAATTAATTTGAAAAAGCATCCAGGATATACTATGATTGAGAAACCAGAATGATTGGAAAAGTATTTATGAAAAGATTAATTCAAGGAATTGTGATTGTAGGTAATGGGGAAGACTGGCAGCAGGAGAAAATTGTTTACTTTTGTCAAAAGGCTGATTATATTATTGCTGCTGATAATGGATTGGCAATACTACATCGTTTTCAGCTGAAGCCTGATCTGATTATCGGAGATCTGGACAGTGTATCACCATTATTACTGAAACATTACCCTCATGTACCGGTAGAGAAATACCCCAGCCAAAAAGACTTTACCGATTCAGAGTTAAGCATCCACAAAGCAATCAGCATGCATCCCAAGGAAATTATCCTGCTGGCTATGACCGGAAATTATTTCGATCATAGCTATGCTTCCATCATCAACCTTTTTCGCAATTATCAGTCAGATACAAAGATAAAAATAATTACATCCAATTCAATGATATTTCCGGTAATGCAAAAAACCACCCTGCAAAACCTGAAGGGAAGAAGGTTTTCTCTGTTTCCTCTTTGTCCGGTCAGGAAATTCTCCCTGGTTGGTGCACGGTATCAATTTTCAAAAAATAATTTAGAGGTCACCGATTACAGCATGAGCAATGTAATCATCAGTGACAGACTGGAAATTAACTTTGAAGAGGGGATGTTGTTCTGTGTTCTTTTTGATCCGAATCTACAATAATATTGTTCGCTATTCTGCTTACTCAATATAGCCGGGTTGATGTCTGAAGCCAGTCCGGTCCGTATAATTCTTCTATCTTCTTTCTTAATTTCCCTGGAAAAGCGGTCTCCAACTTTTCCAGGTATGACAGGAAGTCTTCAACCATCAGCCTCATTGTTTCCGGTCGTTGTTAATCCAGGATGAATTGCGCAAACCATATAACCCAGTGTAAACTGATCTATATAGATTATTTTCTTGGAGAGATTTGGTAGAACATAACGAACATCCGGTTCATTTCGGTCAGCATCTGGATAGAGATATTGATTGTACTTGTTCAGATAATAGTCAGGTAAAACCCCCTGACGCCATATACCTTTTCTCCGCAACGTGGACAGGTAATAAACGGCGGGTTACTTATCTGGCTAGTAAAAATCTTTTAATCAGTCATTTATCTTCCCGGTGTATTATAAAAATTGCATCCAGGAATCAAATTACGTTGAAGATATTTTATTTTTATTCTTAACATCCTCTTTATTTTTCAACTGCCTTCTTCATTCGCTTGACACCTTCAATAATGTTCTCCCGTGAGGCGGCATAGGAGAGCCGGATATATTCCTGGTCCTCTTCCTGATTTCTACTGCCAAAGCAAGTTCGGGCTAATACGGCAACTCCCGCTTCATATAAGAGATACTGTTGGAATTCCTTAGAATCCTTTAGTTTAAGTCTTTTACATACCTCAGTGACATTGGGGAAAACATAGAAAGCACCGCCGGGTTTCCTGCAGGAAATTCCTTCAATACCATTTAAGGCATTTACTATAATATCGCGACGTGCTTTAAACTCTTCTATCATCTCCTGTGATTCTTCCTGGGGGCCTTCTAATCCCTCCAGCCCTGCCATCTGGGTAAAGGTAGCAGTACAGGAGACGGAATTAATAGCCAAGCGAGTAAAGTGTGATGCCAATTCAGTATTCATAACTCCAAACCCCAACCGCCAACCGGTCATGGCGTAGGTCTTAGAAAAACCATCCAGCAGTATAGTCCTCTCTTTCATACCGGGTAGAGAAGCGATGCTTTTGAACTCACCATCATAAACCATATTACAGTATATCTCATCAGAAAAGACCCAGATGTCATTTTCTATGGCTAAGGCGGCAATTTCTTTTAAATCACCTTCGGTTAAAACTCCACCGGTGGGATTTTGCGGAGAATTCAGGATGATCATTTTGGTGCGATTAGTTATTTTACCTTTTAGTTTATTTACATCAAATCTGAAATCTCTTTCTTCCAATAAGGGCAAGGGAATGGGTTTAGCTCCCACAAAATTTATCACCGACTCATATATAGGAAAGCCGGGGTTAGGATAGATAACCTCATCTCCTTCATTAATACAGGCCACGATACCATAAAAAATAATAGGTTTTGCACCGGGGACAACCACAACTTCTTCGGGATTTACCTCTATCCCTCTAGTGCGAGTGATATATCGCACTATACTCTCCCGAAAGGGCAGCAGACCATTTGATGGTCCATAGTGAGTGTAGCCTTCCTGTAACGCCTTAACGCCCGCTGCAATGATGTTGGAGGGAGTATCAAAATCCGGCTCACCTATAGCAAAGCTTATAACATCTTTACCTGATGCCTTCAGTTTATTTACCTCAGCGAGTACCTCAAAAGCAGTTTCAGTTCCTAATAGACTCATACGTTGGGCAATTTGCATAATTTAATACCTCTCTTTCGTAATATCCTTATTTCATTAGTTTATAAAATGTTACACAATAATAAAGTGATTATTTAGAAATCTGCTTAGATTTTTGAGTAGCATGGTCAATAGCCTTAATTAGGGCTACCCTAAACCCACCATCCTCTAATTCCATGAGACCGTCTATGGTTACTCCTGCCGGAGTAGTTACATCATCTTTCAATACAGCGGGATGCAGCCCGGTCTTCAGTACCATTTTAGCACCACCCAGCACAGATTGTGCAGCCAACTTACGGGCTAATTCTCTGGGCAATCCCATTCTTATACCGCCATCAGCTAATGATTCTATCATCATATAGCTATAGGCAGGGCCACTCCCCGAAAGAGCTGTTACCACATCCATTAATTCTTCTCGTTCAATAACTGCGACATCACCGACAGATTTAAATATTTGAAAAGCCAAATTAAGATGTTCTTTCCCAACAAATTGCCCGGGACACAATACAGTCATACCTTCATTTACCAAGGATGCAACATTAGGCATGGCTCTAATAATAGAAATATCTTTATCGAGTTGTTCCTCCATAAAATGGGTAGTTATAGCCGCAGCAATAGATATAACCAATTTTTCTTTGTCCAAAACTTCGTTAATCTCTTTTAATATCCGAGGAATTATCTGTGGTTTTACTGTTAATATAATAATATCACTTTCCCTAACAGCTGAAAGATTGTCTGTATTGACATTGATATGGTATTTCTCCCTTGTTTGTTCTGCAGTTTCTAGGCGAGAAGTAGTTCCATAAAGCTGATTGGTATTGACCACCTTATTTTTGAGCATACTGTCTATCAGGGTATTGCCCATTTTCCCAACCCCGATAATAGCTACTTTCTGCTTTAACTTCATGTTAACAACCACCCTTCTATTTTATTCCCTGTTACTTTTTATGGGTAATATTATCAGAATATTTTTGTAATATTAGAACAACTTCTCTCTACTGTCAATTAAAAACCTCATTTCCATTAAATCTTTTTGGCAGCAGCTTTATCAACTATATAGTCGGAACTCTAAACCCATGGTAAGTTATAGTCTCCGGAATCTCCATCCACATATAATATTTCTCCGGCAAAATAAAGATGGGGCATTATTTTTGATTCCATAATCTCCGGGTTAATCTCGTTAACTCGAAGGAGGGGTGTATATATTACATGATTATTTCGAAGATATAGCCGATTTTATCTATTCCTTTAATGGCAACTCCGGTTACTGTTTCCGCTTTTTTTAGCGCTCGAGCTCAGCTGTTAATAATTTTTGAACAGAAACGGCTTCCTGAGGATAGGGATATGCGCTGCCTTCCTGATTAATATAGAACCTCATTCTTATCTTTTCAAAAAACTATCTGTTTTCTTTAAAAACAAAAACTCCGCAACGCTGGTGCAATTAATTCAGGATGTTGACTATGGTAGTACACCCGATTGAGATTAGCATTGGATAGATTTACTTTACCGTTACCGATTACTGATAGAGGCCTGATGGAATTCACTGCTTTTCTCTTTTTCTCATTTCTTCTTCAATTATTTCATCCAAAATTTCAGCCCCTTTTAGAATAACCTCATAGCACTTCTTCTCTTCGGTGCGATATTTCTCTTTTAATGGTGTACAGATATAGCTACCCATTTTTTCAGTATAGGCTTGAAATAATTTTTTGCTTATCTCTTTAATTTCTGGGCTTTGATGGGCATGTTCTTTCACGAATAGATAGCCCAGAACCATGAGTGATGCAGTAAGCACACCACAAACACTTTCCATACCCATTCCTCCGCCAAAAGCGGCAGAGAGCCTTAAGCAATCTTTGGATAGTCCAAGATGGCAAACCTGATTAACCCCATAAAGGACGGCCTCTGCACAGTTTAAATCATTTTTTTGGTAAAAATCCTGTTCAATCAATTCTTTTAACTTCATATCCGCTACTATTCCTTCTCTATCTCTATTTTCTTTTAATTTTTATCCAGTACTGTATTTCTAACTGTATTTGAATTGTAGCACAAATAAGTATTCACTATTCAAACTCTTTTAGCATCTTATAAAAACTTTTCTTCTTTGCCTTTTAGGATATAGTAGCAATGTTCATCTGTCGGGAACGCACCGGTTTTGCATCTTGTACATATTCTTTAAAGGCATTGGTCTCTATCTCTGCTACATTGACTTGGCTATACACTCCTTTCTTTTCCAACAATATAGGGTGATTTAGGTCCAGATTTTATCTTAAGAAAGACAAATTTTTACAATATATTTTTATAAACCTCTTTCTAAAAAACATCTGGAAATATGCTCTGGAAATGGCAATAATACTGTTTAAAGTTAATGATGGCATCAACACTATATATTTTTCTATGTTCACAAAATCTACTGCATTTCTGTGTATACCAACTAAGCTCAATGCCAACTCTACCGGGAAGGAGGAATTCTTCTCCCATAAGTATATCTATGTACTCTAGACAATTATTATTACTGTCCCGTCAATGAGAGGTTATCCTATTACTGTATTAAAAAGAATATGAAAAAATAGTTGGATATAAGTACCGTAATCATCTGCCCTGTACCAGTTGCCCGGCTAAGACAAGATGTTGAATCGAGTAGAAGGTAGATAATTAATTTATCTACAGTACCCTCTCACCACAGTACGCACCGTTCGGTATTCGGCGGTTCACAAAGACTACAAATTTCACAATAACGATTCATCAGGCTCATCAGCCCAAGATTAATCCGATAGGCCTTGGGTAAGGCACTGTTTAGAAAATCTCCGGCAATATACCGGTATGTTTTGTGGGTATAGGCTAAACTTAGCGCTTTATAATCTATCCTAATTGAATCAAATTAGGATATCCGTTACAAATCTTCTTCCACTGTTTCTAGAAGCACATCTGTAATCTTCTTCTCACACAGCCCTCTATTCTTGTTAGTACAAGGGGGTATCAAATAGGGAGAAGTATTGTATCCAACCTCATAAATAGAGATTTAATCTTGAGATTCGTTAATTATGCTTTGTCTATTGCTCCTTGAGGTTATTTCGCGAATTTTAATCTTAAATCTTTAAATAGTTTGATGAGCTATGCTAATACGGATACGTTCATGGTAATGGTACGAGTTAAGACCAAGGAATTTTCTTTGATCCGATACATCAACAGCATTCTTTGTTACATTTATCTTTAGTTTAATTTTATCTTTAAGAAAGTAATAATACTTTCCATGACTCTCTAGCCTGACCTTTTACTTTTCAGATAGATGCTGCAATCATCGGGATATCATACAAATCTATGTCCCCTTCTTCCCGGTTCTCCGTCCAGTTCATACAGTAAGATATTGGCAAAGAGAGGTTTCAGGGTATGGGACAATTTCTTCCATTTTTTGGCCATACCCTATCTTACCATAGGGAATGTCATACCGGTATAACCTTTAAGCTATCACCGCCTTCTAAGAAGGTAGGTTTCTGTTAGCTGCCATCTGAGGTACATTCTCACTATAAAATGTGTGTGGGTTTAAAGTTCTAAATACAAATACTCCCACAAACATATTTCTAGTACATTACATGTCAATAATAATGGAGGTTGGGGGCAGCTTTTACAGGAATACCATTTCTCAAAAGTTCTTGAGCAGTTCGCTGAACTGCATCATGTTTATCCAAGTAGTTACGTTCCAAGTATGGCATTAATTTTTTTTCTATAACTTCGTTCTTGGAAATGAAATAGTCCAGAAGATCAGACGGATGTTCTCTGCTTCTCTCAACCTCAGGAATCCCGCCTTCGTGCTTAGCGGAAATATTTTTTACTGTTTTGGCTATTTCAATTAACTCTGTTAATCTATCATAAGGTTGCTTTACTATACCTTTGGAGGTTTCAACTATATGGTGTTCTATTCTAACCAGGTCTTCTAATCCCAAAAGTTTTCTCATATCACCGGTAAAAGAAATTGTTTGATTATTAACCGAGTTCGAGAGATTAAATCCTGCTAAAGGAGTTGATCCATCTTCTCTGGAAAACAATCTTGCCGTCAAAAAAGTCCACAAAACATTCAAGGGATTATCATTACCCATAAAAACTGAAATCTTAAATGCAATATCAATGCCAAGCTTATAGAGGAAATACCCTGCTAATATTGTTCCTCCGTTTATATTCAGTACTTCTTTAATACCATAATTGGTATAATAATAGAGATACTCATCAATCCATTTATAAACATAGTCGTTTGGCTGCCCAATTCCTCCAAAATACCCGGTAATTGTCTCTGGACCACCTAAATGTATATTGGAACCGTCTGTTCCTTTGGTATCTAAACTTTCCACCCAGGAGGAGCCTAATATTTTCATTGCTGAAATTGTAGCCAACAAATCTCCATCATCTTCTTGTTCCTTCATGTATCTAACTCTGATAAATCTACTCGGTAAAAGCTCTCCCCTTTCAATTGCCTGTTTTGCCTGGGAAATTAACCAAGGAAAATAATGTAGTGATGATATCTCCAGTGTAACTTCATAACTCTCGTCCAGCATATCTTTAGGGGTATTAATTCTACTTTTATATTTCTCCATATTTATAAATTTTTTACTCTCTCTTTGCTCTATTAGCCAATTTAGTTGATCAAAATATTCTGGCTTTTTATTGTGTAATTTTTCAATAAGTACTTCTACTGTTCCATTTTGCTGGCTAAGACTGTTAATCTTTTGAGGACCTCCATATTTATCAACTATTTTAATTATTTCATCTATTACCGGATTATTCTTCTCCGTAAAAAATTCATTAATTTCATCTATTACCTTGAAATTGATTGTAAATTTATCCTTCATAATAATTCCTTCCCCTCATATTTATAAAAAATTATTTTTATATTTGTAGTTACTAGTGCTTCAATTAAAAAAAGTTTTACATAAATTCCTTCAGCATCTCATAAAACTCTTCTTCTTTACCTTTTAGGATATGGTAGCAGTGTTCATCTGCTGGAAAGGCTCCCGTTTTTACATCTTTTATATATTCCTTAAAGGCATTAGTTTCTATCTCTGCTACATTGGCATATTTCTTAACGAATTTGGGGGTGAAGGCCTGAAATAGGCCCAGCATATCGCCACAGATTAAGAGTTGTCCATCACAGGGACCTCCTGCTCCTATACCATAAACAGGAATTGTGAGCTTTTTAGCTATAAAGGTGGTTAATTCCGGCGGGATAGCCTCTAAGAGTAGAGCATAGGCACCGGCCTCCTGTATTGCTAAGGCATCTTTAATCAACTCACGGGCACTGGCTGCATCTCGGCCCTGGGCTTTAAAGCCGCCTAACTGACCTGAACTTTGCGGAGTTAGACCGATATGTCCCATGACTAAGATACCGGCATCGGCAATAGCTTTAATCTGGGGACAAACCCTCAAGCCCCCTTCTAACTTTACGGCATCCATATCGGCTTCTTTTAAGAAACGGCCTGCATTCCGGACTGCTTCTTCGTAGGAAATCTGATAGGATAAGAAAGGTAAATCACCGATGCAGAAAGTGTTGGGGGCACCTCTTCTTACTGCCTGACAATGTGAAATACAATCATCCATAGTTACCGGTATAGTTCCTTGATAACCTAATACTACCATGCCTAATGAATCACCAACTAGTATCATATCTATGCCGGCCTTTTCAGCAAAAGAGGCCGTAGGAAAATCATAGGCAGTGATCCAAGTTGCTTGGTCTCCTTTCTTCTTCATCTCTAAGAAATCTAAACGAGTTTTCTTTTGAACCATTTTTGGCACCTTCCCTTATCTTTTATTTATTATTATTTTTGGTAATCCTATACTTAAGTTGCACTTAGAACCTTGAAAAACTGTTGATAAATCAGTATAAAAGAGTATGAAAACATGTCCTCGCTGCGGCA
>JGI24712J26585_10000413_pt1 | contig 36733 bp, 36 predicted proteins | sample BioPla3DNA2_FD_26585 | JGI IMG/M metagenome (IMG submission 26585)
GTTGAAGAAAGATAGATTGGATAGAGCAATCCCGCTATACAGCGGGATAAGTTGGTGGTTCGGGCTAGTCCCGCACATTGCGGGATCCACCTGGGGATAAATTTAATAAAACTTTGTGGGCTCTCGTAGTCTAGCGGTTTTAGGACATCGCCCTCTCACGGCGAAGATCGCGGGTTCGAGTCCCGCCGGGAGCGAATTAGACCTTGGCTATTTAGTTTATAAAATATTGTATGCAAGAAAGACCTTTTGAGCATAAATGAGAAAGAATAGTATATGTAAACAGTTCTATAAAAGCTTGAACAATAGTTATTGTGGATGAAAAAAAAAATAACTTGTGATCTTTCCCAAGAAGGGTAGCTTTGGAAATGGCAGAACAAAAAGGTCTTGATTTAGTTCAAATACATTATGACCCCGTAAAACAGGTTTGTACCGCATTATTGACGGATTATGGTAAATATATGTATAGAAAACAAAAAGATGAGAGAGAAAAAAAGAAAACTCAAAAACAGAAAGTTTTGAAAGAATTGAAAATCAACTACTCTATATGAAATAACGACTTAGAATTAAAAATAAAAAAATGAAGAGAATTTTTGTTAGAATGAAATAATGTAAAATTCTCAATAAGACTGAAGTGAAGGGAAAGAATGTATGAATCAAAAGCCGTAGATATGTTAAACCAAATCGTAGAAAAGTTATCTGATGCTTGAAAAACACAATATTCTACACCAAAAAAAGAGGCACAATGATATAGTATTATTTTATTCAGTAAATTTTAATTAAAAAGATGGCAAATAAAGCAAAATCACATAGTGGTGCATCAAAAAGATTTAAAATTACAAAAACTTGAAAAGTTTTAACTTCAAAATCTTGTAATAATCACCTACTTACCAACAAAGGTAAGACGAATAAAAAAAGTCCTTATTGAAAAAAATTATCCAAAGCTAATAGCAGAATGGTCAAAATTTTACTTCCTTATAAATAACATAAAAAATGGTTAGGGTTTCTAGTGGATTACAAAGACAAAGATCTCACAAAAAATATATTAAAGCTGCCAAAGGTTTTAGACTGGGTAGAAAAAACTTGTATACCCAAGTAAAAGATGCTTTAGTAAAACAATGACAACATGCCTATGTTTCTAGAAAACTAAAAAAAAGAGATTTTAGGAGACTATGGACAGGAAGGTTGTCGGCTAGTTTAAGGGAAAAGTGATCCAAGTATAGTGCTTTTATTGGACAAATGTCCAAGAAAAACATCCTTTTGAATAGAAAAGTTTTGTCAAATATTGCAGTAGCTTTTCCAGAGGTTTTTGATAAGATATACAAAGAAGTTGTTAAATAGATTAGCGTTTAGACACTTACAATATTAAGTGTTGAAACCAAGCCGGGGTGGCGGAATTGGTAGACGCGATGGACTTAAAATCCATTTCCAGTAATATGGAGTACCGGTTCAATTCCGGTTCTCGGCAAATTAAAATCAAAAATTTATTTATTATTAAATAATAAAATCATGTGATTTACTGTTCGAAGAACTTGAGACTTAACTACAAATGAGAGAATGATTTCTTTTTATAAAAAGGAGTTACGATCTTCTCATATTTTGGAAAAAGCTAAAAAACAAAAGCACTATGGCACAAAGCGATATAGAAAATTTGTTGTTTATGATTTTCCTAGTTCTAGGAGATACAAAAGAGTGAAAGCTATCGTTTCAAACGCATATAGGACTAATAAGAAAAAATATAATACTTTGGCACAATTATGAAAAATTGCTTAGCTTCAAATTTTAAATATATAAACCAACGACATTATGTATGCTGTAATAGAAGTAAAATGACATCAATATATAGTTAAAAAATGAGATACTATAGTTGTAGATAAAATAGAATGAAATAAGTGAGATAAAATAAATATCAAGGAAGTTTTATTAGCTTTTGATGACAAATGAGAAAAGGTAATAGTTTGATCTCCTTATATTCAAAAGGCAAAAGTATCTGCAGAACTTTTGGAAACGAAAAAATGAAAAAAAATAGGTGTTTTGAAGTTCAAAAGAAAAAACAGATACCAAAGAAGGATTTGATTTAGGCCTTGTGAAACGGTTTTAGAAATTAAAAAAATAGAGATTGATGGTTAAAGAAGTTGCTTTAGAGCGAGATGGAGAAGTGCTTGAAAAACTTCCAGCATGAATCCTAAAGGTTAAGTTAAAAGATGTTTGAGCGGAAATCCGTTGCAAACTATCTGGTAAGATGAAGCAAAAGCATATTTCTGTAATACCAGGTGATTGGGTAAAAGTGGAGGTAAATCAATATGATATGACGCAAGGTCGTATTGTATACAGGTACAATAGCTACGATTCAACTCAAAATGATGTTGAAACTACAGAGCTTTGAGATATGGAGACTGAATAATATGCTATAATTTATATTGTTTATTTGATCGAAATGAAAGTAAAGAGTTCTATACAAAAAAGATGTATGTTCTGTCAGATAGTAAAAAGAAAAGGAAAACTTTATGTAATTTGCAAAAAAAATCCAAGACACAAAACTAGACAAGGATAGTTTTTTGTTTTATATAAATAATTTATTTTAATTAAAAATTTGAAAGAATGTTTAGATTGATGTGACATGTTCTACCTGAGGACAAATCTATATGGATAGCTATGACTAGCATATACGGTATTGGCAGAAGTAGATCAAAAAAAATATTAGATAAATTGGGAATCCCTTTTATGAAAAAAGTAAAAGATATTTCTGAAGAAGAACAAAAAAAAATTAGTGACGAGCTACAAAACTATGTTTTGGAGAGCGATCTCAAAAGAGAGATAGCTTCTGCTATCAAAAGGTTAAAAGAAATCAAGTGTTACAGAGGGATGAGACACAGTATTGGTCTGCCCGTTAGATGACAAGTTACTAGAAAAAATGCTAGGACAGCAAAAAAACTTCTCGGTAGATCAAAAGTTAGACCTATTTTGAAAAAATAGTTTTATTTAGTTAATTAAATTATTTTAATTATGGCTTCTATAAAAAAGACAAACAAGAAAAAAGATATAAAAATTACGAGCTGAGTTTTACATGTAAAAACTACCCCAAACAATACTCTTATCATTTTAACAGATAATGAATGAAACAAGATTCTAGGAGGAGGGACATGACTTTTGTGATATAAATGAGCAAAAAAAGACACTCCCTATGCGGCAGAAGTACTCACAAAAAATATTTTGAAAGAAGCTCAGAGTTTTTGATTAAAAGAGATATGACTTGTAATAAAGTGAATAGGTATGGCAAGGGATGGGGTTTTCAAAGCTATCAACGAAGTAGCTTTGGTAGATTTGTTGTATATACAAGAAGCCACACCGATCCAGTTTGGTGGAGTAAAAGGAGTTAGACCAAAAAGAAACTAAAAAATCAAAATATTCAAAAATTTATAATTAATTATTATCAATGAAGTATACATGACCAAAGTTTAAATTATGTAGAAGGGAACAAGCAAATTTGTTTTGAAGTGATAAATATGATATCAAAAAAAGAAGATCACTTCCATGACAACATGGTTCCTCTATGAAAAGACATTCAGAATATGGAAAGCTTTTGAGAAACAAACAGATTTTGAAAAGATCTTATCTTTTGTCCGAAAAACAATTTAGAAATTTAGTTCAAAAGCAATCATCAAAATATTCCAAGAATAACTGAGTTAGTCACGATTTGGCTTTATATATTTTTTTGGAATCAAGAATAGATTCTATAATTTATAGATCTGGATTAGCAAAGACAATTATTCAAGCTAGGCAGGCAGTAAATCATGGACACTTTTTGTTAAACGGTAGAAAACATAATATACCTTCTACTTTTATAAAAATTGGAGATAAAATTACCTTAAAGACCAAACTAAAAGATTCTCCGTTATATACTGGGATTACAGTCAGTAAGACTCAAAAAATCCCTTCATGGATCAAGGTAGATAGAAACAAGTATGAAGTGGAGATGCTCTCCTTGCCTAAACTGTGAGAGTTGTGAGTTTTGGCTGATATACTAAAAGTAATTGAATTCTATGCGAGAGCATAGTTATTCCCCAACTCCCCTTTATTACAATATTACAATATATTCTAAAATAAAAATTTATATTCTTTTTAATACACTATGTTAGATATTCAAAAGTTTATAGGTACGCCAAAAATCATTGTTTCCGAAGAAGAAAACAATGTAACAAAATTTGAGTTAAATTATTTACCTAGATGATTTGGAAACACTCTGTGAAACGCTCTGAGGAGAATTATTTTATCTTATAATATTTGATGAGCGATTACTGGTTTGAAAATTAAATGAGTTCCACACGAATATCATGTAATAGACTGAGTAAAAGAAGATGTGATTGCGATTATGTTAAATTTCAAAAAGCTTAGGTTCAAGTTTGATCCTAGCGTGGAATCAATACAATGGGTTTCACAAAGATTCAAGGGTATCTGACAATATAGTTCTGACTTCCTGAAATTACCTACTTGAATTGAACTATTAAATACAAACGAGTATTTGTTTGAAATTACAGATCCGTCTTTGGAGTTGAATATAGATCTCAGAATAGAAAAGTGATATAAATATTATAGTGTTGAATTCCTAAGAAGTCGTGATAGTGAACAAGAAAATGTGGATGTAAATACCTTGCTTATAGATAACGAGTTTAAACTAGTTGATTACATAAAATATGATGTAGATGAAGTAATAGATGATTTTACTGGATGAACAAAAGACAGTTTGAAATTGGAGATCAGATCATTATTTGCTGGAGTATCAGCAAAAGAAATAGTAATGTTTGCTGGAGAAGTGCTAGCTTCTTATGCGAAATTATTTATCTTTGATGATGTATATATAGATAGGTCTGTGTTATTAGAATACAACGAACTTAATTTTGAAAAGGAGCTGTTACCAGAAGAAATGAATATAAAAACAATGCCAATTGATGCATTACCTTTGAGTGAGAGGACAAGAAATGCCTTAATAAAAAATTCTGTTTTGTATGTAGAAGATTTGGAAAAAAAGAAAAAATGAGAATTGTTGCTTATGAAGGGTGTTGGAAGAAAAGCTATTGATGAAATAACCCAGTCTTTGGCAAATATTGGGAAATCACTGGCTGGATAAAAATTTAAATTATTTGTTTGATCAAAATGAGACATAGAATCAATAAATTAAAGCAACTCAATACGGGTGCTAAGAAAAAAAATGTTTTTGTAAGAAACTTACTGACCAGTTTTGTAAAAACTGGTAGAATTACGACAACTCCCAAAAGAGCGAAAGTTCTAAAAGCGGAAACTGACGCATTTTTTTCTAAACTTGTAAAAACATATTCCAGATACAATACTGAGGCTGAATCAAAAAGAGAGTGCATAAAAATAGTGAAGGCTACTATTTTTGGGGAAGCTGAAGGCAAAAAAGTTATTTTGGAATGGTTGCCCAAATATCTTTGAGGAGATAAAAGGACCTCTTATGTGATGTCTTACAAGCTCGGAGTTAGAAAATGAGATTCAGCTGAAAAAATAATGCTGAAATTGGTTTAATATAGTTTAAATACCAAAATAGTATTTTAGTGTTTTATATATAGAAATCGGTTTAAAGATGGAATTTACAAAAAAAGATCTGAATAAAACTCTTTGGGTAAAGAGAGAAAATCAGGAGAAAAACAGAAAACGATACAAAGTAGATGCTACTGGTCTAATTTTATGAAGACTAGCCGTAGATATAGCAAACAAACTTGCTGGCAAAGACAAATCGTATTTGTCGGGTTTTTGGGATGCATGATCTTATGTAATAGTGGAAAATGCTTGAAAATTTATAGTAAAATGAAACAACAAGCTCAAACAAAAAAAGTATTACACTTATAGTGGTTACAAATGAAATCTCAGAAGTATTTCTTTGGATGAGCTAATCCAAAAAAATCCAACAAAAGCTTTATGGTATGCTGTGAGGGGGATGTTACCCAAAAACAAGCTTAGAGATTCTAGGATGAAAAGACTTAAATTAGTAGTAGACACAACTACAAAATATGATAATTTTAAACCTGTAAATTTATATAAATAATGGTTGCAAACGAATACAATTATGCTGTAGGTAGAAGAAAGGAGACTTCAGCCGTAATTAAATTATTTCCAAAAGGGAAATGAGACTTTATTATCAGATTATCTAGTTGAAAGACACTTCCTCTAAAAGAATATTTTGGAGGTAACGCACATTTATACGAAAATGCTATTATGCCGTTGTTGATATTATGAAAAGATTACATTAGGCAATTTGATGCAGAAATCGTTATTAGATGATGAGGTGTGGCTGGACAATCTGATGCTATCAAATTAGCATTTGCTAGGTCTTTGGTAGACCGAAATAGTGATTTTAGGACCCAACTAAAACCTTATGGCTTACTCAAAAGAGATTCTAGGATCAAAGAAAGAAAAAAGCCATGATTGAAAAAAGCGAGAAAAGCTCCAACTTGGTCAAAAAGATAAAAAATACGATATTGATATACCAAAAAAAGACTCAATTTATCTTGAGTTTTTTTTGTAATAAAATAAATTTTAATACCTTCATCTAAGCAATTCTTCCCTATCTAAACAATCTCTCCTTATCCAAGCAATTCTTTATATAAATAATAAATTATCTATTTATTTGGCTAAATATGGCTAAGATGGCACAAGATCGGTATGCTAATGCTAGTTATCTGCACATAAATACCCCATTTTTTTGGAAGCTAATACTAACTAATATTAAATTGTAAGCTAGCAGATCCTGCGATAAATAAATAACATAGACAGTAAATAAGCAGATTGACAAAGATTTGACAGACAAAGACGAGTATAGTCTATGTTGGACATTTGTAATCTGTATGTTTATAAAGCTTGCTCCGTGATAAGTGTGGCTCATCAAATTCATCCTCTACTTCAAATCAGTCCAAAACCACTCTTCTTCCTCTAAATCACCCCCTGACTCCCTTTTTGAACATAAATCACCCCAAACCCCTCTTTGAAAAAGAGGGGCTTTCCCAGTTCTTGTCTATTGTCCCCCTCTTCTTCGAAGAGGGGGATTAAGGGGGTGATTTAGAATTAAAAGAGGGGGGATTAAGGGGGTGATTTATGTTCAAAGTAGAGGGGTTTGGGGTGATTTAGAAAAGGAAGAGCTTGGGTATGATTTAGGACAGAAGGTTTTTTGACTGATTTAGGATAGAAAAAAGTTTGGGAATAATTTGAGCTGAAACAGACAAACTTGCCATTTGTCAATTTGTAAGTTTTTAAAACTCGCCGTAGGTGCTTTCTACCTGATATAACTTGATATAAAATCAATTTGATTTTCGACTTGACTTTTATGTCCATTTTATTATTCTCAATTTAGTAATTTTTTATTCTTTTTTGTAATAATAATGAAAAAGTTTTTTTCAACAATTATGATGCTTGTACTTTTGGTGCAAGTAAGTTTACAAGGAGTAGTAACCGCTCAAGATGCTGTCGGAGGGCAGACCAATGCGGGAGATGCTCCAGTAGTTTGAGAAGCTCAGCCAGAATGAGAAACTGGTGATGAGGAAACTCAAAACGAAGGAGAATTACCAGAAACTTGATCTGGTGAATCAGGTGACATCAATGATCCTTTATCTTCTGGCGAAGAAGAGTTACCAGAAAATCAAGATGAAGGAGACTTGCCGGAAACTTGAGATGGATCAGCTGACAGCAATCCACCATCTACTGGTGGTGAAGTTGAAAATCCGGTTACTGAACCAGAAAATCTTGAAGAAGAGGAAGAAGATTTGGAAATGGATTGGGAGTTTGGTCCAGAATTTGGTTTTAAACTTATGAGTTTCCCTGAAATTAGAGGATTGTCCAACGACCCAGAATTTGAAACAAGATGGGACAATGCTGAGGCTTGTGACACAGAGAACCCTGAACCAGGTTGTGTAATAGACCCAACATGGTCTACATGAAGTTTTGACAGTCCATGAGATGTGGAGCTTAGAAAACTTGTAACTCAGACTAGTAATCCTGGTGAATACCAGATTGATATCGCAGTAAGAGGAAAAGAAGTTATCACAACAGGTGAAGTTGAAAAGGATGTCTGTGCGGTGGTAGTTTTTGATATATCACGAAGTATGTATTGACAAAAGTTAGCAAGTGCTGCAAGTGGAGCAAAAGCATTCGCTAACTCTTTATTAAATAAGAATAATAAGGCAAAAATTTGACTTGTTACTTTTGCCAAAACAGCAACTATAAAAAGAGAATTAACAGGGGAGAATTTGGATAATGTAATTTTTGAAATAGATAATTGAACCAATATTCATGATGGGTTAATAAAAGCAGGGAATATGCTTAGTACAAGTTCTTGTGATAATGCAAATAAATATATTGTATTGATGAGTGATGGAGATCCTAATTTTTATATGTTGAATGGCGAACCTAAATTTGGAGGCGCGACGGAAGCAGGTAATGCAGCTATAGAGGAGGCTGAGTCCTTAAAAATGATAGGTATAGAAATTTTCTCCGTAGGATACAAGGTAAAGGTAAATGGTCTAGCTGAACAAATTCTTAAAGCTATTGCAAGTTCACCTGTGGATGAACACTATTTTGCTGCAGACACAAGCACTATAGCAGAAGCTTTTGAAAATATTGCGACAGTAGTAAATATAGCAAATGCAGGTACTAATGTTCAGATTGTAGATAATCTAGGAACAAGTATAACACTTGTGGAAGCAGGAACAAATAGCACAGGATTTGCAACTATTACTGAAGATTGGACTGTACATAGTTTTCTAATCAGAATCAATCCTGAACAAGAAGGAGAACAAGCAACTAATGCAGGAGTGACTCTAACTTATACAGATTATGAGGGTAATCTTCAGACTTTATCACTTCCTGTTGAAAATACTGCTAAAATTTATCGGAAACTCCCAGCTTGTAGTGGAGAAAAACCAACAGGTGATAATATAGTATATGGAGCAGAAAAATTCCCTCAAACTCGAGAAAATGGTGAACTTACTCCAGCAAGTAAAGATTGGACTTTAAATGGAGTGGGAGACTTGGAAGCTTGTGAGTGGAGATGTGATACAGGTTATGTATGGAGTTGAGATGCATGTATATTAAGTACCCAAATAGGAACCTGTGGTGGAGAAATTCCAAACTATGCAAAAGCAACAACAGCTGATACCTTTACCCAAACATGGGATGGAACAGCATTTACTCCAGAAAGTATGAATTGGACATACGGAGCGAATGAATGTGGATTTGAATGTGATACAAATTATACTTACAATGAAGAAACTAATTCATGTGAAGCAGATACCCAAATAGGAACATGTGGTGGAGACATTCCAAACCATGCAACAGCAATATCATGACACGGAACATTTGTTAAGAAATGGAGCGGAACAGGATATCTACCAGAAAGTATGGATTGGACATACGGAGCGAATGAATGTGGATTTGAATGTGATACAAACTATTATTGGAATGGCGAAGCTTGTGTTCCAGAATCTTCAGGAGGTGGTGGATGATGATGAGGATGAGGTGGACGAACTGCCAAAGATAACTGTCCAGACTGAGACTATTCACCAAGTTACTATGACGGAATTTGTGGAACTCCTCCAGAAGATATTGAGGAAGTAGAACTTGGATGAGAGGTGAATGATTGTTCTATAGAAGGCTCACCTTATTCAGATGAGGAAAATATATCTTATCTCTATGCTTGCCAAAATGATATCACTACGATCAAAGATATCAATGAGGCGAGATTGGAAGATCATTTGACAAGAGCTGAAATGGCAAAGATAGTAACTAAATTTGTTACTTCAAAGCTAAACAAGACCCCTAATATAGAAAAAGATTGTTCTCTTTTTGATGAGAGTATGGCACATTACAATCAAGAGATGAGAGACTATATGACTTGGTCTTGTCAGCTTGATATCATGGGAGTACACCCAAATTATAGCCCACTTTCAGACTTTATGCCTGACAAGTATGTAAGTAGAGCAGAGTTCTGAACAATCCTTTCAAGAATACTTTGGGGATCAGCTTATGAAGGAACAGATCAAGAGTGGTATCAAACACACTTGTCTGCACTCAAAGAGAAAGGTATTATGAACAATATTGATCCTACTATTGTAGAGAAGAGATCTCGGGTATTTATGATGATATATAGAGCCGCTAAAGCACTCAATCTTGTGAAATAAATCTTTATTTTTTGACAGTAGTCTGATGTTATTTATGTATTATATTTACTTGTTAATTGGTTTACAGACTCAACTGTGGAACTTTTTGTCATCAGAGATTGTTATTGCTTCAGAGCCAGTTGTAGTGGTAGAGGAAGTAGCAGAAGAAAAAGAAGCTCCATCTAGTAAAGTGGAGTATGCATGTACCTCTTGCCAAAAAGCAAAAAAATCTAACACACACAAAAGTTCTGATTTTGAAGATGAGTATGAAGATTTTGTTTTAATAGATGAGTTTGAGCCATTTCATGATGAGTAAAATCAATAGAATAACATTATCTTCATCGTGTTCCAAAAGAGAAAAGTTGGACATGGTGTAGAAAGAGATTTTTCACATTTATTGAAATAAAATAAATAGAAATAGATCATAAATAAGAAAAAAGTCCCAACAAAATCGGGACTTTTTTCTGTCTTTCAGGAAAGAAAAGAAGCAATAGACAAAAACCGGGGAATATCCTCTTTTAATCTTCAAATCCCCCACTGTTTTTCTCTACGAACATAAATCACCCCCTGACTCCCTTTTTGAACATAAATCACCCCCTGACTCCCTTTTTGAACATAAATCACCCCCTGACTCCCTTTTTGAACATAAATCACCCCAAACCCCTCTTTGAAAAAGAGGGGCTTTCTCAGTTTTCGCCTACTATTTCCCCCTCTTTTTCGCAGTGTCCCGTACTAGCTACGGGAAAGAGGGGGATTAAGGGGGTGATTTAGAATTAAAAGAGGGGGATTAAGGGGGTGATTTAGAATTAAAAGAGGGGGGATTAAGGGGGTGATTTAGAATTAAAAGAGGGGGGATTAAGGGGGTGATTTAAGATAAGCAAGGGGGTTCGGGGTGATTTAGAAAAGGAAGAGCTTGGGTATGATTAAAAATATAAGAGGGGATAGGGGTGTGATTTATGTTCAAAGCAAGGGGGTTTGGGGAGAGATATTCAACATATTAGTAAAAATTTTTATTTCAAACTCTGTATCAGTTCATCGAAATATCTCTCTTTTTGGTTTTGAATTTCACTTGCTGGAGCAGATCAGAATTTTTTTTCTTTTCCATTGAAAGTATCAAGATACCAATAAGCAAAACTTTCTGCATAATCTTCCTCTTTATTATTTTGTGCATAAGTACTAAAGAATCCATTGTTTTGACAGAGTTTTTCTTTTCCATTTCGGCAGATCTTATCAAACTTTTCTGTTTGCTTATCTTTGAAAAAATAGACATAATGTCAAAGTTCGTGGGTAAGAATCTGCTTTATATATTTATCAAAGTTATTATAAAAACCTTCACTCGAACAAATATTGATATTAAGTTTGATTTCTTTGAATCTCATTTGTTGAGTAGATTTACTTCTCACTGCATGAAAAGAACCTATGGTTTTTTCACAAGTTTTAGCATATTGGATATGAATTGCTCCATCAAGTATTTTAATATCCTCCTGTCCCAAAAGTCTTTGGGCGACCATAGTTTCCAGGACAGTTTGAACACTTCTTTCTGTGATTTGTGCAAGCATTTTTTCTTTCCCTGTAAGATTTGTAGTGTTATGTTGGAGTTGTACATAATCTTTTTTCTGCTCAGCGCTACTATGTTCTAGCTCTCAAGTAATTGAAGACTGAGTATTCATTTCCGTTTTTGTCTGAGTTTCTGGATTTTTTATTTTTTTTCAGTCTTCTATCTTTCCAGTTGTAGAACCGTATTTTTCTCTGTTAAAAATTTCTTGAGTAATTTCTAGTATACCATAGGTGATATATTTTTGTTTACAAAAAGTAGTTTTATCTTTTTTTGCAATAGAAAGAATAACCTTTTTGAGAAGATTGAACCTTTTCCTCATCTCAGTTTCAATTTTCCATTTTGGAATATTTTTTCATCGGAGCGTACCCAAATGTTCTACTATCATCTTTGATTCATTGATTATTGTCGGAGAACACTCTTGTTCAAGGATGTTAGTGATAATTCAAAAAGGAATATCGTCTTTGATACTAAGCTCTTCAAGCTTGATCTCTTTTTCTACAAAACTTTGAGTTTCAAAAATATCTCCTATTGCTGTTTTTGCAAAAGCCAAATTAATGGTTGCTATCCCCATTAGAATAAGGAATCAGAGTACTAATTTTTTCATGTTTTTAAAATTTTTATGATTAAAACCACTAATATTATAACTATAAAATCAAATTTGTCAAATTTTTTGCAACAAAATTACTATTGTCCAAACAAACTAGACAACAAGCCAAAATTTTGTGCAATCAACAGGTTTTTTTGTAAATATTGTTTCCTAAATAATACAAAATCCTCACAAAATGAAAAATATAATATTATATCATTATCTGATTATGCCAAATCATTTTCGTTGAATACTTGAAATTGAGAATGTATGGAATCTAGTAGCACTCAAGGCTCCTTATAAAAAAAGTAATTATCTTTATTTATAACAAGATAAATATAGTTTTGGAATAAACAAAATAAAATTTGTTTTTCAAACAATAATAATTATACTACCAAATAATAATTTTATATTCAACAAAATAAAAAATGAAAAAAGATTTAGTTTTCTTTGGGATTCAGTGATCAGGTAAGTGAACACAGGCCGATCTATTTTCAAAAGATTTTCCCAATTGCAAACATTTAGAGCTATGACAAATATTTAGAGCATTAAGTTCCAACAAAAACCTTATATCAGAGTACATAGCGGATCGTATGTTTCAATGAAAAATGTTGGATGATAGCTTAGCTTTTGATTTGTTTGATATGTGCGGTCATTTATTGTCCCAAACAGATTATATGTTAATAGACTGATTTCCTAGATCTTTAACACAAATGTATCATTTTTTGAGTAAAGCAAACGCAGAACAGAGAGATTTCATCTGAGTACATTTTTATTTATCCAAAGAAAAGGCTATTGAAAGACTATTAAAAAGGGCACAAGAACAATGACGCAAAGACGATACGGTAGAAAGTATCACTAGGAGACTAGACCTTTTCACACAAGAAACTTTGCCAGTAATAGAGTATTTCCAAAAAATAGACAAACTAATTATCATTGATGCTGACCAACCTATTGATTCTATATACAATAATCTTTTGGAACAACTAAAAAAACACGGAGCAATATAATTATTTACTAGCAAAACTTAAACAAAAAAACACAATATTATTGTGTTTTTTTGTATATTCTTTTCCAATCAAACTATCTTACTTTTTTTCTACAGGATCCAAAAACACCTCTCAGTTTTCATTTATTTTAATTTTATAATCCTGTCATGAAATATATACTACCGATTTTCATCTTAATTTCATCTTCCATGATTTAGCGGATATATCATAGATAATTTTTGTTTGTTGTCCCTCTCATCGCAACAACTCCAATTCTACTTCGTTGCTAGCTTGGGAAATAAAGTCTATAATATTGTTTTGAGATATAAATCTAGTTCATATTCACCATCCTCATCATACAAATTTTGTGAAATCTTCTTGTTTTCATTTGTTAACCCATCGTATTTTTGTATTATTCAATTTTTTTACTATTTCCAACCTTAATTTTAATTTATCCAAAGTTTTTTCTACATCTTTGTATAATTTCGCATCCAAGTCTACCCTCATTCAATCTTTGGTTTGTTTGATTGTACAATAATGAGTTGTTCATCCTTGGTCTACAATTCTAACTAATTCTTGATGATCTAATTTTACTCATTTTCTATTTAATAAGGTCCCAAAACTATTTAATATATCTACATCCAACACATTAAGTTCTTTTTGAATTTTTTGTATATCATTGACGATTTTTTTAAACTCAGGATAATTGTATAGATCCGGAATATCTATATTTATAGACTGCCTTCCCAACTTATATTCTCATTGTTCTGTTTTTTCACAAGGAATATATGTTACCAAACTTCAATCCTTAGTCCGATACTCCAAATTCTTACCATCAACATTATAGTATATATTTATATTTTTTGCATTCAATATATTCGCCAATTTTTGATTTCAAGCAAACACCGGCAAATTATTGCTTACATTCATTCCCTCCTTTTTAATTTTATATATTATCAATTCATCATTTTTCAAACTTACTTGATAATAATTATTATTTATGGTCACAAAAAAATTTTCCACTTTTTGATTGTTGGTATTTTTCAAAAATATATTATCTTTTTCTCAACCTTTATTTTCTATCCCAAAATAAATAGCTTGAGTTTTATCTCATCGCTGAAATACATAAGTATCATCTATCAGTTCCAAAGATATAAGTTTTGTATCAAATAACCACTCTTTTTTATCAGACCAAACTCTTTCTGAATTTATTTTATTAAATCATTTGAATTCTCTATTGGGGCCGACCTTCGCCTTATCTATTATATTTATTATCTGTTGCCTATGATCTTTTACCTTTTTTTTCAACTGTTCTTTGGAATTATCTGAAATAGAAACTGCTATATTCTTTTCTTGAACATAACTTGTGCTAGGGTCATCCCAATTTTTATTAGCAGTAGCTGGAATTACGGTATCCGCATGATTTTGAACATCAAAACTTATTGTAGTTCATAGTACAGTACTTTTCTTGTTTTCAAATTCTTCTTTAGTCTTTTTTTGCTCCCAATTCCCATATTTGTCGAAATATACTTTGGCTATGGGACGATATTTTCCATTTTCTCTTAAAAACATTTCCCTGTAATAAAATTCTCATTCTTTCATCACCTCTTTTCATAATGAAAGATCATTCAACTTCGTTAATTGAGTATTTTCAAATTCCTCTATAATTTCCATTAGTCACAAAAAAGAAAACTCATACTCTTTAATTTTGTTTCTTATTGCTACCAAAGTTTTATCTTGATTTACTTTAGAATTAATTTCAATAGACTTATTAAACCCCTGGCTAATATCATAATCATAGACCGTATTGTTCATTATCAAGGCTCCATTGTCTTTCAATTTATGTTTTCAAATTTTTACTTCTTCAAACTCAATATATATATTATTATTTTTATAAGAAAATCTTACATTGAGTATAACTTCTTTCCTAGATGCTTCAGAAAAATCAGGGATTCACTCAAATTGATGAGAATATTTTATTTGATATACATCTTTATCTATTTTTGTAATACTATGACCAAACTCCTCATTTGTAATAGGCCTATCTTTGATAAACAGATTATTTTTCAAATATTCTTCAGCCACTCATTCCCTATCAATTTGTTCCAATAAAACATTACTTAATCTAGTTTTACTATCATCAACTGTTTTTGCGACAACACTTATCGCCAAAACAATAGATAAAGGAATCAAAAACTTCTTTCCAAAATTAGAAGAACCTTTCTCAAAAAAATTTGATACTTTATTGACCGTATTCATTCTTGCAGTATTGTACAATATAAATATATAGCTCTTTTGAGCTTATATATTTTCATACAAAAGTCAAATGCTTTTATATATTTTTAAGCATTTTCATCTTCACTATATTCTTGTTTATTCATTTTCGCTTTTATAGCAAAGAACGCAATTACGGCCACAAGCAATCAAACTGAAGACAATAATACTATCAATAAAATTTTTAGTCCAGATCTAGCTCATCTTTCAACCTTTACTGCAGTATCATCAATAATTTTAACATCATCAGAAGCACACTTTTCACTGGCTATTTCATAATAATTCATTATTTTACAAATATTTGGCATGATTATAGAATCCATATCTTCTTTAATAATTTCATCTGGCTTTTGATTTTCAACATTTTTTGTTATTTTTTCAGATATCAAAGACAGCATCTCATTCAGTACTCTTTTTCTTTTATCATTTTGAGAAAGCTGTTGTTCATCATCTCACTCCACATTTTCAAACTCCACAAATAATCTTTCTATCTCAATTCTCAAATTACTAGGCAATATTTGCAATATCTCTTTTTTAGCTATATCATACTCTGTCCCTCACATTGCTGATATGCTCGTAGAATCTGACAATTCATTTATTATTCGTTGAATCTCTTTCCTTTCTTCATCAGTCAATGAGCTTACACTCTCATCCAATAAATAATTTTGTACTGCGACCAAATTAGCTTGTGTTTCAACAGGATCTATTATTCACTTTTGAAGATTTATTAGTAACGCCTTAAATCATTCATTCGTACTATTATTTATCAATTTTGTGATTCTATCATATATTACTTGAGTTTTTTCATCTAATTTTATAGAAAAATCTATAAAAGATACTTTCAAATTCTTGGACAACATTTCTTCTCCTTCTTGGTAATATATTTTTCAAATTATGCTTTCATATCTTGGATCAAATTTTTGAAAAAACACATGATTACAATAAAAATCTTTATCTTCTCAATCGCTTATATCCAAATCAACATAACACTCCTTTTTACCATCTTGATCATCAAAAAGCAAATAAAAAGCAACACTATTATCCAAACTATTTCCTACTAATATCTCCAAGTCCCCATCTTCATTTTCTGAACTTTGAGGTATAGACAAAAGTTTAAAGTTTCAAGTATAATTTACCACTTCTCCATCGGAATTTCTAACTCAAGTTAAATCTATAATTTGTCTAGCATTTGCTTGATTAGCATATTTATCTTCAATATCTATTGATGCTACATATTTTTTATATTCTGGATATTCAAAAGAAAAAACAGGAGTTTTTTTAGTATTCATCAAATATCCGTCTTCTTTTTTCTTACAGTCCAAAAGGTTCAAACAAATGGTGCTTTTTTCTATTTCTCACAAACTAATATCTCTAAATAATACAAACTTCCCAGCAGTCTCTGTTAACATCCTAGGTTTTAGTCATTTTTTTACAACAATACTTCCTCATTCTCACATTCATTTGTATCATCTGTAAGTTACAGCCGCTCTAGGGATATATCAATTATCATTAGGCTCTGTATATATATAGCTTACACGATCATTTTTTGTAATTAAATCTCGTTCCAAATCTCAATTAAAATCATAATATATTGTCCTTTCCTGAACAAAATCGCTTCTATCCGAAATTATTTTTGATATCACATCAAACACAACCTCATCTCACACATCTACTGTTGTTTTATCTGCTTTCAAAGTAACCAACGGGATATCTGGTCTTTTTGTATCTGGAGGGAAAAACACAATAGGTCAGTTTCATATTATTTGTTCACTAGAATTTTTTCAATCATCACTATCATATAAAGTTACTCCAAACATAAATTCTCCAGGTATTTTAGGTAAAGAAAAATAAGCATAAGGTATATTTCCTGGTGTTATTTTTGTTTCTATCGGTCTAGTAGGATCATTTTTATCATAATAATATCGTTTGAAATAAGATATAAATCAATCAGGATCTACAGCATCCAATGCCTGAACCTTTACTATCAAAGGATCAAATCCCGCATTAGTGATATCTCTTGCTTGATTTTCATTAAATCATATTCACATTTCATTTCCATACTGAGGGAAAAATAAAACCAGATTTTTTAATCTTGGTAGAGCGTTGTATACTTTAAACCAAACCCTATTTTTTTGATTTATTCATAAAGATAGATCTTCCACAGTTAAATCTACAAATTGACAACCAATCTCATCAAATTTAGTTTTAAAAGTATCCTTTCTATAAATTTCAGAATTTTTAGCTTGGAAATGGAAAGCTAAATTAGTTTTATCTCATTTTGCGTTTACTGACTCTTTTGGATCTATTGTAAATGTCTGATATCTTTCCACCTTATATGCTGGATTCACAATCTCATTCCCATTTATAATTTCAAGGCATTCTTCATTTTGTCTAAGTATATCCTGATTTTCTCAAATTACCTTATATATTACCAGAGGTAGATTTTTGCTTCATATAAACACCTTGTCCGTAATGGTGTTTTCATTACCATCTTCATCATGCACAGTCAAGGTAATTTTATATTGTCCCACTTTTTTATATATATGGGACACTTTGTTTGTCTGTGTAGATATTACTTCTCAGTCCCCAAAGTTCCATTGATAGCTTAAAACATTCTCATTACTTTGTGCTACAAGATTAATCGGATTTCACCAAGTAGTTGCTTGTGGAACCACAAATATTTCTGGTCTCAATGTAGAAGCTATATTGATAGTTTTTTCTATTTCACCAAGTTTCCCAAACTTATCCTGTACTGTTAATTTAATTTTATGTTCTCATATACTATCAAAGCTAACCTCAATCACCTTATCTCATTCTTTTGTACTAATTACATTAGTACTTTTTGGATTAGAAAAACTTCGTGAATAATTTAAACTATCAAATCAATTTTCTGCATCCACATCAAAAGAGGGATTAGCATCAAAAATAAATTTTGAAGCAAATTTTCGAGTTTCTGATGGCCTGATATTAAATTGAGCGATAGGAGTAGAAGAATCAACATAAACTTGAATTGTTTCAATATTAGTTTGTCATAAATCATCTTCTACAGTCAATTTTACTATATAAGATCAAGGTTGTTTAAATTGATAATTAATACTTTTTCATTGAAAAGTTTGCATCTTATTTCACTGTCAATCAAAAATTTCCCAAGTAAAGGATCTCAATCTTGAAACTATAGAATAGGATGCGCCAGCATCAAATTTAAAAGAATTGCTTGTTGTTCATGTTTCAGGATATTTTTTTATTACAGCGATAGGATCTGAAATAATCACAGAATATTGTTCCGATATATTGTTTCATTCATTATCTGTAGTTTTCAACAAAACCTTGTACTCTCATTCATGAGGTAAGATAACCTTAATTGCGCTTGGTAATCCATCTCATGGTTTACTAAACCTAAATCAATTTGCAGATGTTATTTCCCGTGAATGCGAAAGAACTTGTCTTCCTCATATTGCCATAGTAGCAGATCCATCCAAAAGCATCCCTTTAGCTCATTCTTGGGTTCAAAATTTCATCTTTTCGTTTGTTTTTAATTTTTTTCCGTTTGCAAAGACACTAATCACTGCCACCTTTGGTTTTACATCTATGGACAATGTCTTTTTTCAATCAAAAACTCATTTAGCAGTTTTGTTTGAACTTCTAACCGTTAAATGAACGATATAATTTCATGCTTCTCCAAAAGTATGATTTATTACTGGTCAAATTCATATCGCCTTATCTTGCCCGTTTACATCCCTATAATACCGAAAAAAATTGTCAGATGGTATTGTTTCATTTGACGGATCTACACTTGATCTAGCATCAAATGTCACAGTTAGAGGAGCTGGTCAGCTAGTTGGTCTTGCAATAGCATTAGCTTTTACTGTAAAATTTGTGTTTATGTTTGTTAATATTTGAGATAATGGCTTATAACAATTATCCATAAAAGAAGCAAAAGTATTAGTATTATACACCTTTGATAATGTATTACTTAGTTGTATACACTGTTGGTATACTACTTGAAAGTTATAATCTTGTGGAAATTTTGGGAAAATATTAACAAAACTTTGATGTAATGTTCAAAAAGTAGAAACAGGAGTTTCTGCTCAAATTTTATTGTTTGCTTGAATTTGTATAAAAATATTGGAAATACTGCTCCGATCAGTTTCTATGTCATAGTTAGCGACATAGTCGCTTGGTATAGCAGCAAACACAAATCACATACCAATAAAAGATAGGGATAATAATAGTTTTTTGATAAATTTTGTTTCCATTTATATTAAAAAATATTTTAAAAGTTCTACTGTATCCCAATTATATTGATAAAGTTATTTTTTTGCAAATTTTTGATGTAGTTTTTACATTACAATTTGACTTTATTTCAAATACTCTCCTAATATGTTGTATGTATTATAAAGTTGCAAGTTAAAAGTTACAAGTTGAAAGTTAAAAGTTGCAAGCCTGCCTGCCGGCAGGCAGGTTTGTAAAGTTGATGATTATCCCCCTTAGCAAGGGGGATTAAGGGGGATTTGGTCACAGACTAGACATTCTTCCCCTGCGGGGAAGTTGCTCTAGTGTAGTTGGGGGTAAAACCCCCACCTATCCCCGCAGTACTGCGGGGGAAAACAACCTCCCCCAAGGGAGGAATTTCATACTAGAACTTTACAAACCCGCCACTCCGCCCCGCAGTACTGCGGGGCGGGGCAGGCTTTATAAACTTTACAAACTCGATAAACTTACAATAATAAATTCTCAATTATTCATTATCAATTATTAATTCTTAATTGTAAAATAATATTGAAATTTTTATGTTTTTTCTTATCCTGGAATTTGATTTTATTTATTTATTTTTTCAAATGAAAAAGATTAATACAAATAATGGTATGCTAAAAAAAATACTTATATTTGCTGTATGAATAGCTATCATTATATTATTTTGTACTTTATTTTGTAAAAAAAGTGTAATGATTTGTCCTTCTGTAAAAGAGTATTTAGCCGTAGCTGATTTCAAATGAGAGTGAATTCAAGTAAAAAAATGAGATGAAATTGTTGTTGATTATATTTGAAGACTAAAAGATGGGACAGTGTTTGATACCAGTATTGAGCAAGTTGCAAAATGATGTGACAAATATAATGAAGCTAGAGATTACTCTCAGGGATTATGATTTATAGTATGAGCTGGTCAGATGATAGCAGGATTTGATAGGGGCGTAGAATGAATGAAAATTTGACAAACCAAAACTATAGAAATAGCACCTTCAGATGCTTATGGAGAAAAAGACGAGTCTTTATTTATGACTGTAAAAAAGTCCCAACTTCAGTCCTCAGATCAATACAAAGAATGAGATGTTTTGTATGCTCCAAATTGACAAGCTGTAAAAGTTCACAAAGTAACAAAAGATGAAGTTATTTTGGATGCAAATCACGAGTTAGCATGACAAACTTTAATTTTTGATATAACTATTAAAGAAATAAAATAATATTTTGTTTTTAATCTCCCCCAAAACTTTATTAATATTAGAGCTTTATTTATATATAAAAAACTCGACATTGTTGTTTGTCGAGTTTTTTAACCTACGATTTTTTAGTTTAAAAATAAGATTGTGGAATTTGTTTTAAACTAAATAAACCAATTTTATTTAAACACCAAATTACTTGGCGGATTGGTTTTGAGATTGTTCCATAATTGATCTACTTCTTCTATATCTATGTCCAATTGATTTTCTACTGATTGTATATATTTAATCCAATTGGACATAATCTCTAAATTTAATAGATGTTTTGATGGTATATGGTATGAAACTTCCAGTTGTTCTTTGATGTCTATTATACCAATATCCAAAGAAACATCTTGATAATCTAGTCTAAATATTTTACATAACTTTTGTATTTTGCGTTCCAAAGATCACTTATAGTCATCGTATTGTTCTTGATTTCATAGTAATTGGTTTTTGTACAATCATTCTAAATCAAACAAAATGGAATCAATATTTAATATAGAATAAAGTTCTTTTGTTTGTTCTTGATTAGGGATTTCCTTTTTGTCCAAAAATCCTAAATCTTTTGCTAGTTCTAAATTGGCAGGTTCGTTATCTCCTGTAGAAATTTCATTTATAAAACTTTCAGTAATTTGTTCTGAATCTTTTGTGTTTTTATCTGTCATAACAAATGTCTGACTAATATTTTGTTTTACTATAGCTTGTCCAAAATCTTGGATATCTGTGATCAAGGTAATATCATTTTCTTTGATAGCTAGTAGTTGTTTTGATTCCACTTCTTGGGTTTTATTATCTTTTTTAACCAATATTTTACTTCACTGATTGTTTATTTTGTATTCATTATTTTGTTTTGTAACTAATAGATTGATATTTTTTTCACTAGAAATAGTAATATCATTTAAAATTATCTCCATAGAATCAGTAAACGGATTAAGAGATTCCATCTTTATAAAATCCCCTTCAGAAATAATGAGCTTATAATTTGTTAATTCTTTATGTAAAGCAAACCTAGCTGGTCCAATAATCTTGGCACTAGTTCCAGAATTTGTATTAAAAATTATTTCAGATCATCTTTTTAGGATAACATTATCTCCGTTTGAAATTCTATTGGTTTTGTAATAATTATTGTCATGTTTGACATAAAAATCTCCATTAAATTCTACGACTTGAGCAATATAGTCAGCAGTAACTAAATTTGAACCATTTTTGACCATAAATCATTCATAAGAAAAATCTCCATTGAAAAAATAAATTCAATAAATTCATACCAATAAGATTATCATCACAAATCCATAAGCAAATGATTTTACGCTCAAAAAATCAAATATTTTGATGTTTCGTAAGTTTTTTTTGTTTTTCTGAGAAATAATTTTTTCATAAATAAAAAATTTATTGTTTTCATCTATTTTATATTCTTGTTGTATTTTAAAGTATTCTTTTAATTTCATTTCAAACAAAAAATTTAAATACCACTCTACATCTATATACGAATGAAAAATGATTTTGTGACAAAAAAGTTACAAACTAGTTAAAAGTTTATAAAGTTCGTAAAGTTTGTAGACCTGTAACTTTATAACTTTTAACTTTACAAACCCGTAACTATTTCTATTTCTTTTGATAGATTAGATCAGAATTGAACAATAAATAAGTTAGCACAAAATAACAAACTATTAAAATAGCTATTGTGACAATCTTAATATTATAAGATAAACTTAAATTATATATTCCGTGCAACCCAAACCCAGCCAGTATTCACACAAAATATTTTAAAAGATTTTTGCCTTTATTATCATATTTTTTTATTACAAAAAACGCTATCAATCCAGTCGAAACTATGTGTAATAATGTAGCAAAAACGGACCTACCCATACCCATCAAGATACTTCTTCCTCCAGAAAAATACGACATTATTAAATAAAACATATTTTCTATCACGCTAAATCACAGTCCAGCCATAATAGCAAAAAACATCAAATCTGTTTTTACCAAGACAAATTTTTTATTTCATTTTGACATATTTGTATGTTTATTTACTTCTTGTTTTTCCAAAAATATGTTTTGTCATACAGAAAATTTCAAAATCTCTTCTGCATAGCTAGATATAATATGATACATAAATAATACATTAATTCACATTATAGTTCATCATAACCCGAGCCCACAAAACAAAATTAATGCAGTTGAAATAAATTTAAAAGAAGATTTTTTTTTAAAATTTCAAAAAGATCATGTTAATAAAATAATGAAAGCAAAGCAATAAAAAACAAAAGAAGCAACATTTTTCCAACCATTATTTTCCAAAAAATACAAATGCTCTACATTAAAAAAGATCAACAAATCTTTGTAAAAATAGAGAAAAGTAACCAAAAATATTGATAATATAAAAACATCAAAACTCAAATGTCGTTTGAAGTTTTTGTTTTTAAAGGCATTGTTTATTATCCATATCCGTACATAAACAATTACTATAATTCATATTATTCACCAAAATAATTGCATTATTTTGTTTTATTTACAATACTATAAATTTTTATCATCCACCAGCTGTAGCTATAAACTGTATGAGTCTAATTATCGCATAAGATCATACAACAAAAAGTAGTCATAATATAGAATTAAAAATTCATTTTTTTGCCATATCTGCTGAATTGCTTTTTCCTGAGATTGCAGCAGATATATAAAGTATTCAGCTAACTACCAAAATAATAGTTATTACTGTTCCCAAAAACATAGTTGCTCAAAGGACTATATCTTGGAAAAATGTAGATACTGTTGGATCTTGATTAGATTTTCTGATTCATAAAGTTTTATAAATATTGAGACTGCATTGTCAGTTTATTAAACAATCAGAATCCATATTTATTCACATATTTCATACAGTATTACTTATACAAATTTTTTGGTCTGGATTTTGTGGATCATCTTGTAAGATACTTCATTTTGGACAACATCAAGCATAAAATTGTACTCATCAAATATTCTCTACTGGATTGTATAGCTGTCCTTCATCTTCACAGGCTTGGCAACTAAGATTATTCTCCCCCACTTTTCAATTTACACAGTTGGGCGCATAGTAGGGAGAAGTAAATCATATCCCAAAAAATCATATAAAAACAAAAACCAACAAAACCACTTTTTTCATCAAAAAAAATTTCAATATAAAACAATTAGCTTATATCAATTTTGTTTTACATTTCAAATTTATTTTGCTTGAAATTTTATTTATAGTTTTTACACTATAGTCAATTTATATAAAACAAAAACATGGGTAATTTCAAAGAAGTAGCCAGAAAATCTTTTGCCAAAAAGTTTATGGGAGATAGAATGATATGAATTATTGGGCTAAAAGTAGTTCAAGATTTTTTTGATGATCCCAATTTAGAATGATTTATTAAATTTAGTACTTTACATATCAAAACTCAAAATCAAGAAATCAAGATAAAAGCATTTAGACATAAAAAAGAAATTCTGGACAAAATAAATGATGTTTTGGAAAATAATTATGGTTATACCAGAAAAATAAAGGATATTAGGTTTTAATCCCCTTACCACCCGGTGCTGTTCGCGGAGCTAACAATTGCACCCGGGTGGCAAGGGGTTACTCTATTATCATTTTTCTCATCTCCTTCCTTATTTCTCTATAGTTTGGTAAAAAGTTTTCTACTTCCTTCCAAAATTCTTTGGAATGATTTTTGTGCTTTAGATGACAAACTTCATGTATCACTACATATTTGATGTATTTTGTTGGTAAATGTACTAAATTTTGGCTAAACATAATTTTTTGATCATGGGAACAGGATCATCGTTTGCTACTAGCTTTTCTGATTGAAATGCTAGTAAAATTATTTCACAGTTTTTTACTATATTCATCAACTATGGGTGAAACATAGTCCAATAAAATATTTTTTAGATTTTTGTCTAAATTTCATTTCAATTCCTTTTTTTCTACAAATTCTCCAAAAAGTAAAACATTTTCCTCATCTTTAGATTTTATATACTTATTTTTTTTATGTTTTTTCAATAATTTTTCTCCATTTTCTATCAAAGTCTGTTTAAATTTTTTATTATATTTCAAAAATTTAGGAATACTTATTATCAATTTTCCCTCTTTAATCCTAGCGTATCCATGTTTGTTATTGCTATAAATTATTTCGTATCCTGACATAAAAAATTTTATAGGCTAAAATTTGCATTTAAAAATTTTCTAAATATAATATTACTACAGATTTTTATAAATTATTCCAATAAAAATGACAGATCAAAATCCAAACCCAGCTACAATCGACCCAAACACAAATGATGAAAGCTTTGATATTTTTGGTGGTAGTGACGATATTTTTGAAAATAGCACGATTTTGGAACCAATAAATGATGCTTTAGATTGAGAAGAAGACAATAAGGTTGAAACCGAAGACTTATTTATTGATACTCAGGAGCCAGAAACAAAAAATGAAACTTATGAGTATCAAGAACTTGCCCCTGAAAAGGTAGAACAAGGACCAGTAATTGAGCAACCAACCAGTGAATTTTCTAACACAGATAATAATTTTTATGATTTAGATCAAAATTGGAATAAAGAAAATATTGAGAATAAAGAAAATATTGAGAATAAAGAAAATATTGAGAATAAAGAAAATATTGAGAATAAAGAAAATATTGAGAATAAAGAAATAGATCCATTTAAAAATATGGGAAATAACGAAGACGAAAAAGAAGATATTTCAGACTTTGAGGATACTACATTGGAGTCGACACAGGAGAGCGATGAAAATGTTGATTTAGAGCAAGCGGATATTGAAGATTCACCACAAATTGATGTTTTAGATGATATTGATCTTGTAGATATGTCAGGATGAAATGAAACTTCGTTTACGGACACACAGGAATGAGAAATAGTGAATGAAGATTTCGAGCATGCAGAAGTAAACCCATTTGAATCTGAAGAAGTTCAAGAAGAAAAGGATTCTGAAGAAGTTCAAGAAGAAGATGTTGAAGAGGAAGAAGAAGTTGAAGAGGAAGGAGATGTTCAAGAAGAAGAAGTTCAAGAAGAAGAAGTTCAAGAAGAAGAAGTTGAAGAGGAAGAAGAAGTTGAAGAGGAAGGAGATGTTCAAGAAGGAGATGTTGAAGAAGAAGAAGTTCAAGAAGAAGATGTTGAAGAGGAAGGAGATGTTGAAGAGGAAGAAGATATTGAAGAGGAAGTAGATGTTGAAGAGGAAGAAGATATTGAAGAAGAAGAGGATGTTGAATTACAAGAAGCTCGCACAAAAGAAACTCGCATAGAAATAGATGAAGATGCTACGGATTTACAAAAAAAGTTTTATGAATTAGTTCATGAAATAAAATCAGCCCATAAGTTAGTAGATAAAGACTTATCAGAGTGATTTGATATTTTGTGATGAAATGATGATAGAAAGAGAACAATGTATAAAGTTTTTGCAGGAGAGAACTTTGCAAGTATCGATAAAACAGAAACATTTAAGACCGAAGAAAAAGAGGAAGTTAATACACTTGCATTTGTTCTAGAAAATAAATCTTTACAAATATTAATAAATGATGAGTTGTTATACGATGAAGTTGAAGATTTAGTAAACGACCAACCTAAAAAATTACAAACATTGGAGAAGTTAAATAAATTTATATTTCTTATCACAGAAGAATATAAAAAGGTAGAAAAACAAAAAAAAGAGAAAGAACAGAAAAATAAAATAAAGTGAATTTTTAGAAATTTTTAGATTCCAATATTAACTAATATACAAAACTTTCCTATTGAATAGGAGAGTTTTTTTCTTATACAATAAAGTATAAAATTTAATTTTTATATGCTCAAATACTATACCATGCAAATACAAAATAATGTTGATTTAACCAGCTACAATACTTTCAAAGTAAAATCTATAGCAAAACATTTTGTGCAGATACAAAATGAATCAGAAATTATTGCCCTATTAGATGAGCCGATTTACTTACAAAATAAAAAATATTTTTTAGGTTCAGGTGCAAATACCGTTTTCGTGAATGATTTTGATGGTTTAATTATAAAAATAGATATTTTATGAAAAGAAATTTTATCAGAAAATGATGAAGAGATTTTGTTCAAGGTCTGAGCATGAGAAAATCGACATAATTTTGTACTTCGATGTGCAGAAAACAATTTTGCATGAGTAGAAAATTTAGCATATATTCCTAGTAGTGTTTGAGCTACTGTTGTTCAAAATGTTTGAGCATACTGAATAGAAGTAAAAAGCGTCGTTCAGACAGTATTTGGAATAAACTTAGACACAAAAAAATCTCAAACCTTAGAAAATAAAGAATGTAATTTTGGATATCGTGATAGTGTCTTCAAAAATGAATTAAAAAATAATTTTATCGTTACTCATGTAGTTTTTAGATTAAAAAAACTTCAACCAAGCTACAAATTCAATTGTGACTATGCTGGAATAAATGAAAAGATATCTGAATTATGATTGGATTTATCTGCCATGACAATTTCTGATTTTGTAGAAGTAATCACACAAATTAGAAAAGATAAACTACCAGACCGGGAAACCACTTGAACAGCAGGTAGTTTTTTTAAAAATCCAGTAATTACAAAAGAACAATGGAAAATTTTACAGTCAAGGTTCCCAGAAATAAAATGATTTGATTCTGATAATTATATAAAGTTATCTGCATGACAGTTGATAGATCTATGTGGTTTCAAATGAAAGAGTAATGGGAAAGTTGGAACATACAAAAATCATGCTCTCATTTTAGTAAACGAATGAATCGCGACAGGACAAGATATTGAATATTTTGCAAAAGAAATACAAACAAGCGTCCAAGATAGATTCAATGTTCTTTTGGAGCCAGAGGTGATTTTTGTAAAATAATAGCTAGATTCAAAAAATGATTATACAAAAAATCCCACAATTTGTGGGATTTTTGTTTACTATAATATGATTTTAATGTTTATAGATATACCTAAGTTGTAAAAGATTATTGGAAATACAATTATTTAGGTTACTTTTGTCACAACTTGTAGCATTTTTACTATAAGTTATTTTAGAACAAAGCTCTATATTGGAATAACTATTCGAGTTTGGATTTCAAATAATGTCCTCTGCTCAACAAATTAAGTAATTTGCTTGTCCCGCGGACTCCATCTGAGTCATAAGGATAAATCATCCATTAGGGATTCAGTTCTTTTCTACAGTTTGGTATACATAATATCAATTAAATGGTTGGCTTGGATTTGTTAACGCATTAGATCATGAAAATCGACCGTTGTTATTCGGATCTTTTGGAATAGCAGTTAGTCATCATTTTGTAAGTTCTTCTGATATAGTGTCTATTGTAGTTCCCGCGGACACAGGGAAGCTTCATACATCCAACTGATAAGTAATCAACGCATTAGCCACTTGATTTAGATCTGCCTTACGAGCAACATCATTTGCTCTACTTCTTGCAGAATTTAGCCTAGGTATGATAGCTGCTGCTAGGATTCCTATAATTACAATCACTATTAGCATTTCTATCAAAGTGAATCATTTTTTATTTTTCATTGGAAATACAAAAAATATAAAAATACTAACCACAATATATAGAATTCTTTAACTATTGCAATAGTAAAAATAAATCAATTTATCAACAAATTATATATCATTATCATCGCGGTTTTTATCTATCTTTTTACAGAATAATATATCTATTTTTTCACGGTTTAAATAAATTAAAGTATCCATATCATCTGGTTCTCGTTCCTTATTGAAAGTTTCTAAACTGTCAGAATAATGAAAAGGTACGATATAGTTATTTGTATATTCTCTATATTTTCTGTTAAAAACTTCCATAAAGTGTCAATTTTTAACTATTGGAGATATTACGAAAATATCATTTCAAATACAGTTTTGTCCTTCCAGCCATGAAAAAAATAACATAGAATAGAATTCAAGTGTTTCCACAACCAAGTTTTCGGCTAATACATTTTGTTGTATTTCATTGTAATCTTTATACCAATACTGATAAACTCAATTATCTTTATACATTTGCTTTAATGCTCATAATCATAAATTAATTACATTCACAGATTCATAAAAGCTATTTGTAATTTTTATCACTTTTGCACTAGATTCCGTAATATACAAAAGCAAAAAATTATCTCTTTTCAAAGAATTTCTTAAAAATAGTGTAGTATGAAAAGATTGTGGCAAAATTTTGATATTGGGGTTTTCTCTGACTTTCCCAAAAGATGAATCAATTGTGTTTAATGTTTTAGTATCAATGTATATAATATATAGTCTAAAAAAAACTTGTCCTGATTCTCATATTATATGTTTTTTTTCTTCTCAATTTATAAAAATACTATCTATATAAGTTGTAAGAAATTTTCACGGTATTCTTTGTTTAAACTCTATTTCTTCCATTTTTTCTTTTGTAATTTCTTGTAATTTCTGTATAGAAAAATTGGTTTCTATCTCCAAAAAAATATCAAATCTAAAAAAAGAGAATCTACTTTCATCCAATAAAAATATATGTTGGAATTGCTCTTCCTCAAATGCTGTATCAACTATTTTAGAAAACTTTTCATGCAAAATATGATGCTGAATTTTTTCTCATTCTTGTATCTTGTATACTCCAAATCTAGGATAAGATTCAGAAAAGTATTCATATCGTAGTTTTAGCATTAAAGTTTATAAAGTTAAAAGAATGTTTTATCATCAGGACGCAATTAGCTAGCTTCGCGATCAAGCACCAGGTGGTGTTAAGAAAAAATAAATTTTAATTTCTATTTTTCCCATTGGAGACCAATTTTTTTTATTTTCAATCACCCATATCCTTCTTTCTTTTTTCAATCACCCCAAACCCCTCTTCGAAGAAGAGGGGCTTTCCTACTTCTTGTTCACTTTCCCCCTATTCGCTTGTTACGGAGAACTCCGTAATCGAAGAGGGGGGATTAAGGGGGTGATTTAAGATAGAATAAGGGGGGTTGGGGTAGTTTCTGTTCAAAGCAGGAACAGTTGCATTTTATTTCTTGCTAATTATTTCTAAACAATCTTCCAAGGTTAAATCCGTAGCATCCTTTCATCATTTTGGTATTTTATAATTTTTCTTATTATACTTGACATACGGTCAATACGGTCAATTTAATACCTCTACTTTCTTTCAGTCATGCGTAAATTCGTGAATATATTTATTTGCATTCGCTTCTTGTTTTGCTTTGATTAGCTCGATAGATTGCTCTAGGGTAATAGACATTGGATCTGTTTCCAAACTTTTTGGGATAGAAACAAATAAATCCTTGTATTTCACATAAGGACCAAATCTTCAAATAGCAGCAATAACCAATTCTCATTCGTACTTTCCAACCTCTCTAGGAAGTTTGAAACAGTCTAGTGCTTCTTCTAAANTAATAGTTTCAATAGTTTTTCCTACGGGGATATTTGCAAATTTTTTGTCTTCATCTTCTGCTGATCANATCTGAACAAGAGGTCAAAATCTACCAATTCTCACCAACACTGGTTTTCAGCTTTTTGGATCTTCTCATAAAATTCTTTCTCAGCTAAATCTTTCTGTTCATTCAGCACTTANCACATCCTCATGAAACGGTCAATAAAACTCGTGTAACATTTTTTCTCGTTGCATNTCTCCNGATGCTATCAGATCAAATTGTTCTTCAACTGATGCAGTAAAATTGTAATCCATAATATTGTTGAAATTCTCCATCAAAAAATCAGTCACAGTTCTTCCAATATCAGTAGGGAATAATTTATTTTTTTCTACTCAAGTATTTTGAGATTTTGTATTAGTTGAAATATTATTGTTTTTCAAAATCACTTCGAAATAATCCCTTTTTTCTCATGTCCTACTATCNAAAATAACATATCACCTTTTTTGGATTGTAGAAATAGTTGGCGCATAAGTAGATGGNCGCCCAATTCATTTTTTTTCTAACTCTTTTACTAAACTAGCTTCTGTGTATCTTGGTGGATGTTTTTTGAACTTTTCTGTACTAATAATTTCTAGCATGTTCAATTTTTCTCATTTTTCTAGTTTTGGCAAAATTGAATTATTTTCCTCGTTCTCATCATCATTTGATTCTATATAGATTTTCAAAAATCCATCAAATTTCACTACCTCTCACTCGGCTATAAATTTGTTTTTATGGTTTGAAATATTGATTGTTGCTTTGGTTTTTTCTATTTTAGCTGGAGCCATTTGAGATGCTATAGTTCTTTTTCGTATTAAATCGTACAATTTTTTTTGTGCAGCATCTGCTCATGCTATAGGGTTTTCTAAATGTGTTGGTCTAATACATTCATGAGCTTCTTGAGCTCATTTTGTGCTTGATTTATAGTTTGTTGGATTTGAATATTCTTTTCAATAATTCTTTGTGATTTCTNTTTGTGCTGCAGAAATGGCNTCTTGAGATAAGTTTACNGAATCTGTTCTCATATATGTGATATGTCATGCTTCATATAATTTTTGAGCTATTTGCATTGTACGAGAAACAGAAAATCATAGTTTTCTACTAGCTTCTTGTTGTAGCGTAGAAGTAGTAAACGGAGCCGANGGAGTTTTTTTTCCTGGTTTAGTTTCTACATCAGAAATCTGGAACTCAGAACTTTTACACAATTCCAAAAAAGACTTTACNTCTTCTATTTTTTTGAAATCAGTGTTTAGGGTGGCATTAAAATTTTGTTTTGAGTCTCATACAAAAGTTCAAACTGTCTTGAAAAAATTAGCTGATTTAAATTTCTCTATTTCTCTTTCTCTTTCCACAATCAAACGAACGGCTACAGACTGCACTCTACCAGCTGATAATCATCTAGCGATTTTTTTCCAAAGTACAGGAGAAAGCTCAAATCAAACAAGACGATCCAAAATCCTTCTAGCTTGTTGTGCATCTACAAGATTCATATCTATGGTTCTAGGGTTTGCTATAGCATGTTCTATAGCTTTTTTGGTAATTTCGTGAAAAACTATCCTAGCAGTTGTTTTGATATCTAGTCACAATTCGTTTGCAACATGTCGTCCAATGGCTTCTCATTCGCGATCTTCATCAGTTGCAATCCATACTTTTTCAGCCTGTTTTGCATACTTTTTTAGATCAGCAATAGTTCTTTTTTTATCGGGACCAACTTCGTATATTGGTTTAAAATTATTTTCTACATCCACTCATAAGCTTTTTTGAGGTAAATCCACCACATGTCAGTATGATGCTTTTACCTCAAAATCACTACCAAGTATTTTTTTGATAGTTTCTGATTTTGCGGGGGATTCCACTATAACTAGATTTTTAGCCATTGGATTAGTTTTGTTTATAAATATTTTCGTTCCATAAATACCTTGTATGTTACAAATGCCATCATTAATTTCAAGGACAAGAATATTTATAAAAATCAAAAACAGCTAAATGCCTTTCAACACCATACAATTACACCTTTATTTTAATACTTTTTCTAAAAAATTACTCTTAATAGACATTTTGAGTTGTTAAAATAGACAGAAAATATAGATAAAGATTGGTTTTATATGCTAATCTTTTTAAAAATTATCAAACAAAAAAACTGAAATTTATTCAGAATTTTTTGTTTTATAAACTTATTTATCCAATATAAACTTATTATTCAAATAACTAAGTCAAATATTGGTCGATAGCTTCTTGATAAACATTTTTTGGGTTAACTCCAATTATCGGTTTTACCACTTCTCCATTTTTTAAAACAAAAACAGCAGGAATAGAACTTACCTGAAAACTTCTAGCTAATGGTCAATTTTCGGGATTTTCTACATTAATTTTTGCAATTTTTACATTTTTTCATTCATTTTCTGTATTTAGTTCTTCCAGAATCGGTCAAAGCATTCTACAAGGTCCGCATCGTTCTGCCCAAAAATCAACTAACACAACTCACTTAAATTCTAAAATTTCTTTTTTAAATTGTTCTACTCACTCTAAATGTATTACTCACATGATATTAAAAGGTTATAAATTAAAAGATTAGTCGCTAGTCGCCTAATAGTCGCTAGTCAATAGTCGCCTAATAGTCGCTAGTCATTAGTCGTTAGCTATTAGCTGTTGACTATCGACTATTGACTATTGACTATTGACTGTCGACTAACGACTGTCAAATAGCGACTAAAGTGTATTTAAGTACTTTTCTGCTTCAATTGCAGCCATACAACCAGTACCAGCAGAGGTAACGGCTTGACGGAATTTTTTGTCTTGAACATCTCCAGCCGCAAATACTCATGGAACAGAAGTTTGAGTGCTTCAAGGTTTTGTAATTATATAACCAGCCTCGTCTAATTCCAATTGACCATCCAAAAAGCTAGTATTTGGAGTATGTCATATAGCATAAAATAGTCATTTTGCTTCCAATACAGATTCCTCATTTGTTTTGTTATTCACAATCCTCAATCAAGTCATATTTCAGCCTTCCACTCCTAGAATTTCTTTTGCTTCTGTATTCCACAAAAATTCTATTTTTGGATTTGATTTTGCCCTTTCTTGCATTATCTTGGAGGCCCTCAATTCATCTCTCCTCACCAATACAGTAACTTTGGATGCAAAATGAGTTAAATGGATCGCTTCCTCCATAGCAGTATCTCCTCCTCAAATAACAATTATATGTTGATCACGAAATATTGGTAAACCTCAATCACAAATAGCACACGCGGAAACTCCTCTTCCTCGATAGCGTGCTTCTCACAAAAGTCACATCCTTTTTGCAGTAGCTCCAGTAGCTATAATCACAGTTTTAGCTTCAAACATTTCTCATCACACATATATTTTGAACGGGCTTGCACTTAAATCTACTTTGTCAACGGTTTTGGTTTCTATTCTTGCTCAAGAATTTATAGATTGTTTTCTCATATTATGCATCAGTTGTGATCAGTCTATCCCATCTGGAAATCAGGGAAAATTTTCAACAATTGTGGTAGTTGTTAGTTGTCATCATGCCGCTATCCCTCAGGCCATAAATCACTCAAACATAAGTGGATTTAATAAGGCTTTGCTTGCATATATCGCAGAGGTATGTCATGCAGGGCCAGATCATATAATAATTACATTTTCCATAAAAAAATAATTATAAAATAAATTTATAAAGTATCTCTATTAAAAATATATATTTTTGCAAGAAAATCAACAAGACGAAATATATTTCATAACCAAAAAAATAAAAAATTATTTAATTGTTATTTTTCAATAATATTTAAGTTTGTCAAATAAATATTCTTGATTAGATTCTTTTTTTTAATATACTATTCCCAACATAGAGTATTTAAAAGTTTAAGTTTTTTATCTAATTATTAGATTAAAAATGTGAAACTATCGTGATGAGTTTTTGGAGAATACTTATTATTTAATTTCAAATAAGGGATTCAACAATAGTATATTATTCGAAAATTCTGATGATTACAAAACTTTTATTTTATATACTGTCACCAATATATTAGATCACGGTGGAATAAGTATCTCTGCTTATAGTATATTACCAAATAGCTTTTATTTTGTAATAAAAAATCAAGAGCAAGGGCTTAAATTATCCGACTTCATGAGAAAAATACAGGTAAGTTACGCTATGTACTTCAAGAAAAAAAGCGAAAGTAAATCATCATCCAAATGACTTCCTGTTTTTGATGGAAGATTCAAGGCTTACAAAATAGAGTTAGAAGAACTCAAGGAAATTGAAAGTTGTGTAGCTTTTGAACCTCTTAGAATAGGATTAGTTGAAGATATAAAAAATTGGCCATATACTAGTGCACACCAATCTTTGGATACAGGCTATAATTATCAATCTCAAATGTATTTAAAAATATATAGTGAAATTCCCCAAATACAAAAAACCTTCTTCACAGAAGAATTTTTAGACAAAATTTAATGTAAAAATACTATTTGTAGCTTAGTTCTGTTTTGTTAGGAATTTGTACTATTTCTGGACGGATTTCTATAATTTTTTTTGTCTGATTATTCCCATACATTTTTTCTCGATTTCTTTGGGTTTGCTCCAAAATTTCTGTTTTTACTATTTCTTGCTTAAATTGCATAGCTGCTAGCTCATTATTGGCTTTTCTCAAAAAGTATCATTCAGTAGATGCTAAAGAAACAAAGCGCAGATAAATAAATCAACATAGCGACAAAAAAACAAACAATCAAGATAACTTAACCGTATCTACGATAAATTTATGTGATTTTTGTTTGTTTAACAAAAAATTATAATACTCTTTTATTGAATTTGTAGATATAAAAACAAATTTATTCATAGGGTCAGATTAGTCTTTTATAAATATTTTTTCTATTACTCTGTATTTTGCACTTCTACTAGCTCTATTTTTTAGAACTTCTTGATAGCTTGCTGGAATAGCTTTTTTGTAAACCAATTCAAACAAGCCTGATTTGGATAAATCTTTAAAATAATTTTTTACGATTCTGTCTTCCAAACTATGAAATGTAATGATTCCACATCTTCATCAATCAGACAAAACATTTGGAAGTTGATCCAACATCAACTTTAGATTATCGATTTCTTTATTAGTTTCAATCCTAATTGCTTGAAAAATCACAGTACTAGCTTTTTGTCCCAGACCGACTTGATTTAGTAAGTTTTTTAATTCAAAAGTAGTTTCTATCTTTTTGTTTTTCCTCTCTCTAACCATAATCCTAGCAATTTCTTGTGCTTTAGGAATAGAGAATTCAGCATAATCTACAAAAATCCTTATCAATTCCTGTTCAGAATAATCATTGATAATATCGTAAGCCGATTTTCCATTTTTATTATCAAATCTCATATCAAGTTTTGAATTATAATTCAAAGAAAAACCACGCTCTCAGTCTTTGAAATGTTCCATATTTACTCACAAATCCAGCAAAACGAAATCAGCCTTTTGCCCTCACAAAAATTTAGGAATATTTACATAAGAAGATCAAATAAACTCTATTTTATTTTTCAAATCTTTAAGTCTATTTTTAGTCTTTTCCAAAATACTTGGATCCAGATCAAACCCAAAAAGTTTTTTAACACTAGGAAATTTTTCCAAAATCGCTCTTGAATGTCATCAGTGTCCCAATGTTCAATCTACGACTATTTTACAATTCATCGGTATAGACTCCAATACTTCGTTCAACATTACAGGAAAATGATTTATCATAAGCTTATAAATAGCATATTAAATCAAACTCAGTCTATAAAATTAAAATAAAATTGCAAAAGAAACTTTTTTTTCTTATAACTTATAATAAGTGCCATCTAAATTTTAATCTTTATTAAAATAAAAACATGAATTTGTACAAAAACATTCCAGCTTATCATGATAAAGAAAAAAAGTATTATAAATATAATTATAGACATACCAAAATGATTGACAAATAAATATGAGTACGATGAAGAATGAGTTTTTTCAAATTAGATCGTGTAATATATTATAGTATGTTTTATTCTTTTGATTATTGCTTTATCTCAAGCACTACAGAGTTAGATGGAGATGCTGTGGATGTTTTTTAATTATGAACTTATCCTACTTTTAGTGGATGCATAATCAAAGCAAGCTTGATAGGGGTTTTAGACGGAGTAGATGAAAAACGACAAGATCCAAAACTGATAACGGTTCCTATTCACGAAATAGATCCTCGTTGGGATGGATATCAATAAATTAACGATATACCAAAACATACCAAAGAAGAGCTTTGAATATTTTTTAAAGAA
>JGI24712J26585_10000420_pt1 | contig 36646 bp, 28 predicted proteins | sample BioPla3DNA2_FD_26585 | JGI IMG/M metagenome (IMG submission 26585)
CTATTATATCATAAAAGTGAAGATTCTTGTACTTTTTATTGCCCAAAACTATTGAATTTTCAAGGTTCACAGCACATTTTTAATGTGCGAAAGTTGAGTCTATTACTATCACTGGTTATGGCAAACAGATTCTTCATACTATCATCTAGATTATAGTTCTTTAAATCTAACCAATCATATCTGAAAAAGCCTCTTTTGAGCTCTTTTAAATCGAGGAAAAATTGATTTATAGATCCTAGCGTTTCCAATTCATTGACCTCTAGCTTATAATCATTCTCATCGGCTATCGTGGGATCAAATTCTTTCATATCATAATCATTTTTTACATCTACTATAATTTTATCGCCGGCTTGATCTTTTAAACTGGTGCTAAGCTCATGTCTAATCTCAACTTTACTTGACCAAAAGTCCTCATGGGCAAATCTCAAGTTCCATGGATCAGGCGTGGCATTATGGTTTTTTCCATTGGGTATTGTAAGGGTGTTTGATAGCTTCGTAAATATATTACTTATTTGCATGTTTACATCATCTTGAGTAAACCCCGTTTGGTTGTCTACAAAGTAAAATACTCCTCCTGTTTCATCAGCAATGGCCTTTAAAAGATCTCTTTCTGTTTTATTTCCTAATGCTATTGTATGAATTTTGACACCCTTTTTTGCTAACTCTCTTGCTAAAGCAAGTTCTTGTCGAACTTTTTCTCCGTTTATATAAACCATATTGTTTTCTCTAGTTGCTTCACCGTCAGTCAGAAGCACAATTATTTTTTGTCCGAGGCTATTCGCAGTAAACAAGTCAGCAGCATCTCTGATTCCATCGGTTATATTGGTAGAACCACCACTTGGTTTACCCATACCCTTTAAAATTCCTAACAACTCGCCTTTTTTAGAGGAATCTTCAATTTTATATAATTCATAACCATCATAATCAAATCCAACAAGACCTATTTTCTGTGTTCCTGCCAGATTATATCCAATGGATTGTTCAACAAACCTTATTGTTGAAGCAACACTAATATTGTTTTTGTCATTGTTTGCCATACTCCCAGATCGATCCAATGCAAATACAATCTCCGAAGCCAATACCTTATTCAGCTGCATTGAACCTATAAAGAAAGGGCTGAAGTGCGTTGTTGTACCGATTACCACCTGATTGTCTTTATCCACCCGTACATCATCTATTTCTTCTAACATTTGAGTTTCAGCATTCGCATGGAATATGGTCAGTTCATCCTCGGATATATCCCCTAAATCTTCCCTATTGTATGAAATTCTAATTTCAGCATATTTAATTGGGAATCCTCCGTTGGTTATTTCTACAGGCTTTCCAACAATGCCCTCTAAATTGGCTAGAATCATATTGTCAGAATCCCATACCTGCAACGGTGACATTATTACATTTCCATCCCCCCATGCAGTTACTTCAACTCTGCCATCTGACGATAATGCAGTTTTACAAGTTTCAACTCCTTCATGACTTTCTAATGGTTCTAATCCAAGCATCAACGCTGCTCCATCATAAATTCCATCGCCACTTGTATCAGGACTTAAAGGATCTGTTCCATATACATATATTTCATCATAATCTGATATGCCATCCTCATCAGTATCCCATTTGAATATATTGGTTCCATGTTCCAATGCTTCCCCGTTAGTAAGTCCGTCCCCTGAATAGTCTGCATCCATATCGATCGTTTCTATATCATAAACCACTTCACTATTTAACATAATCTGATTTGAATAATTACTTACTCCATACCGATTTACTGCTTCAACAACATAATAATATTTATTTCCTTCTTTCACATCAACATCAATGAAATCTTTTCTCAAGTGGTTTTCAGCTATATTGTAATATGGTCCTCCGTCCATACTGCTTCTGTATACATTATATCTATCTGCGTAATCTGTTTTTGACCAATAGAGCCTTGCAGTATTATTATGCCAAACACCTGTTAAATTTGGTGCCTCAGGTTCTGTAGGCATAACCGGGATATGGTCGAGCATTTCTTTCCAGAATTCTTTATTAGGAGGAATAAAGTTATAATGTTCCTCAGACTCTAATAAAATCAAAGTGTTAAATGTATGCGGTCTATGACCATTTTCCATATTAATTGTCTGACCTTTTTTTCCTGAAAGAACTGTTTTGTGAGTACCGTATGCTTCGAATACATTATTGTTAGGCGTTGAGTTTATGGTGAAATCGCCCTTAAGTTCGAGTATTCCTGCTGTAAGACAATTGTCATAATTGGTCTTGGTGTATATAAATGTATTTCCTTCTATAATCACATAATCATTGTTTTGTGTCATTTTTAGAACCGCATTGTTTTTTAAATGATATTCTCCTTTTACATGGAGGTCTCCACCATTTATATACATTGTGCCCGCATCCATTTTAACATTACCGTTTACTTCCATTTTTCCGTTCTGCATGTCAATTAAGGATGCTTGTATAGATAATACATTTATTCCTTGTTCATAATCTCCACTTAAATGTATTTCTCCACCCCTTAGATATATGCTCCCTGCATTTTCCAAGTTACTTGCAAATAATTTTTTCTTGTTGACATCAAATACAGTGTTTTTTAGGATATTAATATCACCGTTAATACTGTCACTATCGCATGTAAGAATTATCTCTAAACAATAGTCGTCAGGAACTCTATTGTAATTGCTTAATGTTTTTTGAATCTTTTCTTCATCTGAGTTCCTTACCATATACATAATATCATTAATATCTATTATACAATCACCGTTTGTTTCACCAATCCACATATCAAGGGGACTGTCTTTAGTACCTAGCTGAACACCCTTCATTCCCACTGGAATATTAACAAATCGGCTTAAATATCCTTCTTTGCTTATTTTTAAAGTAACAAGCTCATATGAATCTGGAGTATATTTTATTTGGAAGTATCCCTTTTCATCTGTGTTGCTACTGCCTATAATATTTTTTTCATCATTGAATATTTCAATATTGAAGTCTTGAGCTTCTAAAGTTCCAATATATCCTTCGACCGTGTGTTCCTGTAAATCTTTAATTTCTGTTGATCCCGAGTTCAAGTCATTATTGTCAACCGTTGAGGAATCGACATTGTTTACTGAAGCTGTACTTTTTACATCAATGCTGTCTCCATTTAAATCAAAAAATTGAACACCTTTTTTGTTTATATATGCACCAGCCCTCCAGTATTTGTTGTCTATATCATCTGCAACTTCTATTTTGACGTCTGCAACTTCCAACACTTCAAAAGATATTTCAGCAAGTACTCCCTTTACAACTGCATTGCCCTTATTTCTATATTCATCAAGGTCTTTAACTGTTCTTCCAAAGCTAAGAATTCCTTCATTCAGGTCATGACGAGCCATAGTTACATATTCATAATTCGTGTCTGCAAGAACATCTCCAATTTTTGGAATCGTATCTTCTTCATAAGGATTTTTAGTTGTGCTGTCCACAGGTTTTAGCACATCGGAATTGTATTTAATGTTTAGTCCATAACCCGCAAGATTTGATATTTCACCGATATTTATTGAAGCGGTAATTATATCCCCTTTTCTTGTAGGTTGGTTTTCTAAAGAAATGCTGACCTCTGAAACAACAGTCGGGGTAGTAGTTGGTGTTGGTTTTGACACTGCAGGGAATACACTTATATAACCTAACAAAAACTTTCGCATATAAGCAAAATCTATACTGTTGAACAGCCCATTTCCGTCTACATCGGAAGCCCATTCACCATTGACAACTGGAAAGCTACTTTTTAATCCAAGCAGAACCATTCTCATGAGTGCAAAATCTATACTGTCTATTTCTCCATCATCATTAACATCACCAATAAGCTTTGATTCAATGGCTGATGTTGTTGTGGGTACAGTCTCAAATACCGGATAAGAAACTGATTCTGTAGCTAACACTGATAAACTAAATACATTCGTAAATAAGATTTGGGCTATAAATACCCACAAAATTACCAACTTAGTTACATTTTTCTTCTTGTACATTCTTGTTACTCCTTCTGGAATTTTTTCACTTTTTGATTTTCCGATCAATTATACCATGCATATCCATAAAAACAAACATAAAAATATATAAAAACCGAAACAAAACCGCAAAGAGCTTGCAGCTGAATACACCGTTTTTTTGATAAAGATTTACTGCCATCTGCTTTACACCTTACCTTTTTATATCAAATACTTCAACTACATAAAATCTACATTGAAAGTATACATGCAGATAGAATTGCTTACTTTTCATTATTTCCAATTAACAATGAAGTGGTCAATATAAAATGTTATTGTATTTTGAAATAGATGGGTGGGTCATGATTCTGAATTCTCAAAGGTTCAAAAGCTCGATATTGCCTCGCCACAATAAACATTAAATCCAGTATTTATCCAACTAATTGCAAAATATCCTCAAAGAAAAGATTTTTGTATATGCTCTAAATTGTATGCTGGATTAATGGTACGATTTTCTTTAGGGCTTGGCTGTCTTTGAAAAATATGATAAAATGTGGCTATCGTTTATAACGAACTTTTTTAAGGTCGTTTTTTTGCTACAAAGCCTTTTAGAGTTGAGTTGTGTGAAAATTGTGGTAAGCATTAAAGAATACTGACAGAAAACGGATTGTAGATGATAAATAACCAATTATAAAGTAAGATAAAATTATGATAGTTAAAAGATTGCTAAAACTAAGCTTTTGTTATGGAGGGTAAAAATGAAAACGACACAATTTATGATATTTATTTGTTTTTTAATGATTATTCTGTCTTCATGTACGGAAAAAACATCCAATAATGATCTCGAACCTTCACCAATAACGGGTATAGCCACTGCCAACAGCTCTCCTTCTCCAAACACAAAAGAACAGTCAGCCGTAACAGCTTCTATACCAACTACAACCCCAGAAACAGAATTAAACAATACCGAAACAGACGCTAATTTTGACGGTAACAAAAGCATTCCTTCCATAGACTTCATGAATCCTGTAAATCCTGAAGTCCTAGATATTTTCTTCAAAGACAAGAAGCAGGTTTTGGAAGAGATGGGAAACAATTATTCAGTGTCAGACGCCTATTTAGGAAAAATATATACATATTCAGATCAAATATATAAGGATATTAAGCTCGTATACAACGAACATGATAAACTAACCAATATATGGATTAATGATAATGAAAAGCAATACAGGTCGTCTCCATCAATGCGTCTAGAAAGGGATATAGATAAAGACGGAAAAATTGAAAATGTTATCTTATATAATGGTGTATACTTTCCAAATAGGTTGGTTGTTTATAAGCCTGATAGCGGAGAAATCCTTTGTAATGAAATTATACAGGGCGAGTTCTCAACCATCGAGGCCATACAGTTAGATGAAGGAGACCTTAAAATACTTGCCAGATCTGATTCTGACTATAAAATTTTCGAAAGCAATAATGGCAATAACATCAATCCTCCAGAGTCGCAATACAAAGGAGAAATTAAATATAGCCTTAATGAGGATAAAGCAGTTATTAATATCGGAGCCCTTGAAATTGGATGTTATCTTACACCTACTCTTAGGAAAATCATTGATATAAACAGTTCCAACGGAGAAAGGTCCTTGTTTAATCAGCAATCCTTTATCAACATAAAAAAATCCGATGCTAAAAAGGATTATTTAGAACTTGTAAACAGTATTAGTGTATATATTTCTGATATAGGATATATAAACGGTACCGTTGAGAGCAGATATTCCGAAGTCGCTCAGGTAATAGAATCCTTCAGGTATGATAAAGGAGTATGGAACAAAACTGATGAAAAAATTAACGAACGTTATACAAAAAGTCTAGAAAGTGATCTCAAATTAAATTACTCTTGGGAAATGGGATTTGGTGATATTGTATTGTCTCGTGGAATAGACAACTTTATAAACAAAGGATTGGTTGATAAAGTAAGTGATCCAATCAGTTTAAGATGTACTATAAATAATCTTGATGTAAATGTAAATAACTATATGATTTGCGGTATTAGAGCGATATCACCTAAAAACATTACAAATCAAGGACTTAAAGTTGGCGATTCAGCTAAGAGAGTACTTGAATTATATGGTATTCCAAACAAAAAAGATAACAATGACAGTGAATGGACCTACTACTTGTACCGTTCTATTGATACAAAAGAATGGTATAACCTTGGATATATCCCTTTATGCGATGATTATATGACTATCCGCTTTAAAGAGGATGGCACTGTTGAAGAAATATTTATGTCTGCATACATACCTATAGATTAGTATAAATCAGTGGTTTAGTAGATAAGTCAACTCTATAATTACTGATTTTTACCGGCTGTATACAAAACAAAAGCAACTTTCTCAGTTTAACAGTTATATGCCATGATTATATAACTAATTAGAACTCATTGAAAGGAGCAAATAAAATAATTTTGGTCATGAGTTTATCTTTGAAATTGATGGAAAGAAGAACTGGGTTCTTAAATCAACTTAAATATTAAGTAAGCTGTAAAAAAGGCAATCAAAGCTTGGCAACAACTCTCGAATTCGGAATTATGAATTTCGTTAAGCCCCTTTCAAACGAAGTGAAAGAGGCTTAACGAAGGAACTCTACATTCCAAAGTTTTTATTAATAGAGCATAAACATGTAAATTAGTATTTAAGTATAATAAGACACTTAAAATATTATGGTAACCAACGTCCAGGAAAATAGTCTGTAAAGTTCCAACCATTACCTACCTTAATTGGTTTAGAAAAACCACTCCCATTTCAGAGCGCGTCTTAGGGATTTTTTTCTGCTCCTCCTATTGACATTAGTAAAGTAATATGCGATTATGTTGTTGGTTATTGGTTATAGCCATTAACCAATATGTTTTGAAAGAGGGGTGATTAAGTGAATGCCAGTCAGCCTGTATTTATACAAATTCAGACAATTATTGAAAACAGCATATTAGACGGAACATACACGGATGATGATCTTATCATCTCTACCACGCAAATTTCCCGCGTATACAACGTAAATCCGACTACGGCTGTCAAGGCAATTAGCCGTTTAGCCGAGGACGGAATACTCTACAAACGCCCGGGGATTGGTATGTGCGTAGCGGAGAATGCAAGGGAAAAAATTTTTGAACGTAGAAAGAAAGCCTTTGTTGGAACTACTCTTGATGAATTTACCGCCGAAGCAAATAGGTTAAATATCACTACCGATGAACTCATAACACTCTTAAGCATGACAATCTTTAACAAAGGCTAAGCACCTTCTTTTGAAAAATAGATTCCTCCATATCATATTAAATATAAAACCTAATGTGAGTTTGAAAATTTTATTAACAATCTCACGTTCTAATGGTAGTTATTATACTTCTTTGAACTATCTTCAACAAAGTGTCCTTTGTCACTAATTGCATGACAGATATCTCACTTGAAGAAGAAAAAATAGACAGATGTCACTTTGTAAAAACTGTCATTTCCTAACACAATACCAAGAAATTTGACTTGTTCATAGATAACTTGTTTTCTATTGTAGTTGTTACTTCGTAAGATACAATAAGTGTTAGACAAATCTCCGTGAATGTATAATATTAGTTTGGGAAATAAATAATAAAATCAACTAGAATTAATGGTTTTATTATCAAATTACTTGATTAATTATTCAATTTTTAGTATTATAAAAATGTTTGAGGTCGAAAAAGCAAGTCATTGAGTGCTGAAGCACGATACGACTAATAATAGCTATTATAATCAGTTAGAGCAGATAGAATGAAATCCACTGAGTATAAACATTTTTTAAGGCGTTTGATTCTGTTCAATGTTCATGTGACCCTAAAATGCGATATTACTAACAAAATAGTAACAGAGCTCGTCTAATTCTCGGTGGTAATATCGGGTATATAAAATACTTATTGATTCATACATATAAATATAATCAATATTCTCTTAAGTTTTATATCGATGGATATGAATAAATTAAATATCTTTCAGTTTTATATTAAAATTTAAATGTATAATAAAAAATAATTAGAGATTGGATATTATAATGAATAAAATCAACCTGAAAAGTAAGTTTACAATTTTTGCTTCCACGTTAAAGGAAGTTTTTATATCATCACTACCTCTTGCAGCAATTATGATTATTGTCTGTTGTTTTATAGCACCTTTAGAAAACATGTCTGACTATATTAAACTAATTGTTGGTTATACTAGTGTAGTTCTTGGTCAAACATTGTTTTTGGACGGATTAAATATTAGCATCCTCCCTATAGGAAAGCTAGTTGGTGGTTCTTTAGTAAAGCTTAAAAAGGTAACCTTTATTATCTTTTTCGGACTTGTTTTTGGTCTGCTTGCTACGGTTGCTGAGCCTGCATTAACTGTTTTAGCAAAACAGACAAATATGATTATGCCCATCATTAATCAAACTGTATTTATCTGGATTATGGGTTTTGGAATCGGTGCTATGGTTGCCTTTTCACTCTATAGAATAATGAAGGACTTAAATATTAAAGTAGTATTTTTAGTCCTTTATGTCATTACTTTCATAACGCTTATATTTGTTCCTGATAAATTTATTGCTTTAGCTTTTGACGGCAGTGGAGCAACAACAGGAGACATTTCAGTACCATTCATTCTAGCTCTTGGTCTAGGTGTTTCCGTTAGTATGTCCAAACACAAAAGTAATGATGACAGTTTTGGAATTATCGGTCTTGCTTCGGTAGGTCCCATTCTTTCATTATCTATATATGGAATAATACTTAATGCTCGTTACGGTGGCGTATTCCCTCCCGAACAGCTGTATTCTCCTGGTACTACTGGGACATTAGGCGAGATTATTATCGGCAATCTATGGGGAGTAATTTTGGCCCTTTTACCGGTTATATTAGTGTTTTTGCCCTTTCAATTTTTCCTAATCAAACAACCTAAAAAGGAGTTTGTAACTATTTTATTAGGGACTATCGTAGTATTTATAGGTCTATTAATTTTTCTCTCAGGTATTGATTATGGATTTGCTTTTGCAGGTAAATATATTGGTGAAATATTTTTAGATGTTACTCGCCCTGAATGGTTTAAGTGGCTACTTCTGGTTGTTGGATTTATTTTAGGTGCGGCTATCACCTTATCAGAGCCTGCTGTTACAGTGCTTGGCGAACAGTTAGAGGAAATAACTAACGGTCATATTAAGAAGACAACAATTCGCATGACACTTGCCATAGGTATTGGTTTCGCCTCTTTACTTGCTATGATAAAGATTTTGACAGAGGTTCATATATTATGGTTTTTAGTCCCTCTATATATTGTTGCACTTTCCATGATGGCATTTTCACCGAAGCTATTTGTGGGACTGGCATTTGATTCGGGTGGTGTTTCAGGAGGTGCCTTAACCTCTGCTTTCCTGACTCCCCTCACTCTTGGAGTAGCACAAGCCGTGGCTACCACATCTAGTTCTGGTGGGCAATCAATTTTAGTAAATGGTTTCGGAATTATTGCATTTATTTCTGTAACCCCATTGATTGCTGTTCAATTTTTAGGTATAGTGTATAATATTAATATTAAAAAAGCAAACAAAGCGATAGAAGATGCTGAGCTTAATGAGCGAAAAGAACTAGCCAAACTTGCTTCTACTCTTGAACAATTGGGTGAGCATGTTCAAGACAAAGCCATTGTTGATGCTACGAAAGACATTCAAATAGACGACGGCATCTTGTGAACAGAATATTTAAAGGAGGGTAATAAAAACCTTGATAGATCATAAATCTTGTGTTGATTTCTTTACCTTAGTAGCTGATAGAAGTAATAAAGAAGGAATCTTAAAACTACTATTGGACTCTAGATGTCATCTTATTGATGTAGTTTATGCCAAAGGTTCAGTTCAATCTGGGTATTTTAGAGATCTGCTCGGACTTGTACCTGAGGAAAAAAAGATTATTATTACTTGCTTAATCGCTAGTGATTTGTCTAGCAAACTGCTTGAAGAATTAGTTTTAAAATTCAATTTCGACAAACCCAATACAGGGATTGCTTTTGTTGTTCCTGTTGAAAAGTTGTCAGTATGATTTGGGAGGAAGATATGATTAATGGTAATATGAAAGCCCTGTATATTATTGTAAGTGCAGGTTTTTCTGAGCAAGTAGTCGAAAATATTCGTTCACTGGGTTCTACTGGTGCTACTATAATTAATGCCCGCGGTATTAATTCTTTACACAAAGGTATTATGGGAATTAGTGTTGATAGAGAAAAGGAAATAATACTGACTCTTACAGACGATGAAACCGCTGACAAGATTATGGAGGCTGTAAAGAAAAATGGAGCATTCAAATCTGAGGCTAATGGTATTTGTTTCACTTTGCCAGTATCAAAAGTAGTCGGTATAAGTCAAAACCTTGTCGAAGACCCCGGTGATAAAAAATAAATTATTTAATTAGAGTGAAGTATATGTTGTAATAAAATTATTGCGATAGTTGTACTTTATTGTAACACAATCAATATAGTTTTGATGTAATCCACACAACAAAACGCCGTAAACTCAATTATGTAAGAGTTTACGGCATTTTTACTTACCCTCCTATCAAATAGTATAATATATCTAAAACTTAACCTTTTGACATGTTTTCATAAGTCTCAAACTTCTCTTTAGCATCTTTCTCAGCCTTGTCAAACAACTCTCCAGCCTTTTCCGGATCAACCTTTGCTAAAGATGAATATCTTACTTCACCTAGCAAGAAATCTCTGAAAGAAGCTGTTGGTGCCTTTGAATCCAATATGAAAGGATTCTTGCCTTCTTCCTTCAACATAGGATTGTAGCGATACAAGTGCCAGTAACCAGCTTCAACAGCCATTTTAGATTCAAGTTGGGTACACCCCATACCTAGTTTTAAACCATGATTGATACATGGAGCATAGGCAATTATCAAAGAAGGTCCTGGATAAGCCTCAGCTTCAACAATTGCTTTTAGCAATTGGTTCTGATTTGCACCCATTGCTACCTGTGCAACATAGACATATCCGTATGACATTGCGATGAGACCTAAATCCTTTTTCTTTGTTTCTTTTCCACCAGCAGCAAATTGAGCTATAGCCCCTGTAGGTGTTGCTTTCGAAGATTGACCTCCGGTATTCGAATACACTTCAGTGTCAAATACCAAAACATTTACATCTTCGCCGGAAGCTAAGACATGATCTAACCCGCCAAATCCGATATCATAAGCCCATCCGTCACCGCCGAATATCCACTGGGATCTCTTAACAAGGAAATCTTTCTTTTCATGTATTTCATCTAAAATTCGCTTTGCTTTTTCATCGTCGGTATTGTATTTTTCGAGAGCCACAATCAGTTTGTCTGCAATGGTTCTAGTTGCTTTACCGTTGTCTTTGTTATCAAGCCATTCCTTAAGCAACCCTTTTATTTCCTCGGATATATTCAATTCCAACGCTGATGATGCTAATTGTGAAATTTTATCACGAATTTGATTGACACCAAGAAGCATACCATAGCCAAATTCAGCATTATCCTCAAACAATGAATTCGCCCATGCCGGTCCACGACCATTTCTATCAACGGTGTATGGTGTTGCAGGAGCACTTGCACCCCAAATGGAGGAACATCCGGTAGCGTTGGCTATCATCATTCTATCCCCAAATAATTGTGTTATCAATTTTGCATAAGGAGTTTCGCCGCAACCACCACAAGCACCAGAGAACTCCAACAGTGGCTGTTGTAATTGGCTGCCTTTAACAGTTTCAGCTTTAAGCAAATCTGTCTTTGGAGACAACTTCATCGCATAATTCCACAATTCTGCCTGTTCTAATTGAGTTTCTATAGGCTTCATTTCAAGAGCTTTAGTCTTTGCAGGGCAAACCTGTGCACAATTTCCACAACCTGTGCAATCTAGTGGGCTTATCTGGATTCGGAAAGTATAACCAGCCATCTCCTTGCCGATGCCCTTAATTGTAGCAAAGCCTTCTGGAGCATTGTTCTGCTCATTCTCATCTAACACAAAAGGTCTTATTACAGCATGGGGACATACATAGGAACACTGATTACACTGAATACAGTTCTCTGGAAGCCATTGAGGAACATTAACGGCAATAGCTCTCTTTTCATAAGCCGAAGTTCCCATTTCGAAAGTTCCGTCTTCAATCCCTACAAAGGCACTGACAGGAAGGTTATCCCCTTCCATTCTGTTAATGGGCTCAACGATATTTTTGATAAAATCAGGTACACTAACATCTTCTACAACAGGCTCTGCCTTAGCATCCTTCCAAGATGCCGGCACCTCCACCTTTACCAAAGTCTTTACACCCTCTTCAATTGCTTCATAGTTCATGCTGACAATTTTATCGCCTTTTTTGCCATAGCTCTTCAAAGCAGCGTCTTTCATATACTTTATTGCATCGTCTATAGGAATAATATTAGTCAATTTAAAGAAAGCTGCCTGCATTATAAGATTTATTCTGCCACCTAGACCAATTTTCCCGGCTATGTCAAAGGCATCTATGGTATACATTTTGATATTATTTTTAGCAATATAGGCTTTTACTTCTGCCGGAAGCTTCTCTTCAAGCTCTTCACCCTTCCAGCTGCAATTTAACAGAAATGCTCCATTTTCTTTCAAGTCGCTTACAATATCATATTTCCCAATATAGGATGGATTATGGCAAGCAACAAAATCTGCCATTTTGATAAGATAGGACGACCTAATGGGCTTTGATCCAAATCTAAGGTGCGAAACTGTAACACCACCGGATTTCTTAGAATCATAGAAAAAATACCCTTGTACATACTTATCTGTATGGTCACCGATTATTTTTATAGAGTTTTTATTTGCACCTACAGTTCCGTCAGAACCTAAGCCCCAGAATTTACAGCTCACAGTTCCCTCAGGTACTATATCAACTCCTTCACCCACTTTAAGTGAAGCAAAGGTAACATCATCATTTATGCCCACAGTAAAGTGATTTTTAATTTCATCACTCTTAAGGTTGTCAAATACCGCAATTATTTGCTCCGGTGTTGTATCCTTCATACCTAAACCGTATCTTCCACCAACAATAACAGGTCTTACATCTTTGTCATAGAAGGCTGTACGAACATCCTCATATAAAGGCTCTCCTAGAGCACCCGGTTCCTTTGTCCTATCTAAAACTGCTATCTTTTTAGCTGTCTTTGGTACTGCCTTTAGGAAATGTTCGATTGAGAAAGGTCTGTAGAGATGAACTTTAACTACTCCAACCTTTTCACCCTTATTAGTAAGGTAATCTATAGTTTCTTCTATAGTATCGCAAACAGAACCCATTGCTATAATTACCCTATCTGCATCAGGAGCACCATAATAGTCAAATAAATTATATTTTCTTCCTGTTAATTTGTATATCTCCTCCATGTAGTTTTCTACGATTCCAGGAATAGCATCATAGAATTTGTTTGAAGCTTCCCTAGCTTGGAAGAATATATCTGGATTTTGTGCAGTTCCTCTAGTAACTGGGTGTTCTGGACTCAATGCTCTTTGCCTAAAAGCATTAATGGCCTCATGGTCAACAAGCTTTGCGAAGTCCTCATACTCAATTACTTCTATTTTCTGAATTTCATGAGATGTCCTAAAGCCATCAAAGAAGTGAAGGAACGGAACTCGTCCTTTTATTGCAGCTAAATGTGCAATTCCTCCTAAGTCCATAACTTCCTGGGGATTGCCCGATGCTAACATTGCAAAACCAGTTTGACGACATGCCATAACATCCGAGTGATCTCCAAAAATCGAAAGTGCATGGGCAGCAATGGTACGAGCACTTACATGAAAAACACTAGGAAGAAGCTCTCCAGATATCTTATACATGTTAGGAATCATTAGCAAAAGCCCTTGGGATGCTGTGAAAGTTGTAGTCAAAGCACCTGCCGCCAAAGAACCGTGAACAGTTCCCGCCGCACCTGCTTCCGACTGCATTTCTACTACTTTAACCTCCTGACCAAAGATGTTTTTCTTGCTTCCTGAACTCCAAACATCCACATTTTCAGCCATGTTTGAAGATGGTGTAATTGGGTAAATGGCCGCAACATCAGTAAACGCATAGGCTACATGGGATGCCGCCATATTACCATCCATTGTTTTCATTTTTTTCAAAGTCTTTTCCCCCTCAATTTTATTATTTTATTTCAATTTTTATTTCTTTGTCCGACGTAATAAGAAAACAAGAATGCCCAAACCATTTAATTTTCATATTCTTCCTCCTTAGATTTTTCGCACAAGATATTATACTCAGTCTTATACATGACTTTAACAAATTCCCCAGATTTAGAATATAGTTTTGCTATATTAGTTCCACTACAATAAGTTTCGTCTCCTTAAAATGTAGCTTTATGGGCTGACGTTTAATTTGGCATTCCTCCATAACAACTTTGATTCTATACCTATATTATAATAGATATAATTATTATATCAACATTAATAATAAAGAAGTACAATTTAGCTACTTTAGGATGTAATTGCTAAAATCCAATACTTACTTTTTCGGAATAGCTTGGAGTTATTCATTGAGAAGTAGTGAGTGCGGTGCTATTAGAAAAGTCTTATGTGCATCGATACCGAATCACAGTTCCAAGGATTTACTGTGTTGCTTTTTGGCGGAATCGAGTATATACTCCTTGCCACCTTACCAAAATACTCGGGTAACTCTCGCCATTGACAACCACTTCGGGCTATCCACAACATACTATTCAACATTATACGGTTATCTCCACGAGGCCTCCCTTTTTTGCCTGTATTTTCTGATGGCAGCAAATCGTTTATTCGATTCCATTCTTCATCTCTTAATTCATATCGTCTCATTTGTTCAAGTTTATATAATTCTATCCTTTTGTGCAGCTTTTATTTTACATGCAAGCCCTATAAAAAAAAGAGAATACACATTATTTTGCATTCCCAATGTATTTTAAACATTCTCTATTTACACTATTATTAATATATATAGTATTTTAGGTTATTCCAAGAAATAACTGGCTAATTGCCATTTCAAAAATCTGATTTGAGCAGTTTACTTTTAATTATTTATTTGCTTCTTCTTCATCCCAAGGAGAACGAACTTCCAAAGGTTTCTTGTCATATGATTCTATTTTATAACCAATATCTTCTCCTGTTTCCGCATCATAAAAAGTAGTTACTATTACATTATTAAAACTACCTCGCATTGTATAAACTTCACCTTTGTTGTGTATTACACTAACCCATATCATTCTATCTGGTTCTGTAGAAAAATCCACTGCTGCATCAGCGTCATATTCTTCGATAAATTCTTCATATGTAAGAAGTTCTTTTTTGAGTAACTTCTTATTATTTTTCTTAAATTTTTCATCTAATTCGTTGTCATTTTCACATTCATATAATTGCGAAAAGGTTTTTAAATTCTTTGACTCTTTATTACCTTTCTTACTTACTTTAGGAAGCTCAACCCTTTCATTTTCATTATCTGTTTCGCTAATTGTTTTTTGTAGATTTTCTTTAGCAGATTGATATTTTGATTTGTTTTTTGCAAATAGAGTCTGACCAAATGAAAATAAAACTAATACTGAGCTTATTGCTAGTAAAAATAAAATAACCTTTTTTTTATTCTTTAACATGAAACACCCTCCTTAAATTTAATTAGTCGCAGAAAACGATGCATAATTTCTTTCAGGATATAAAGTACTAATTAAAATATTGTTTATGGTTCAATAGATTTAGGAAGAGACTTTATTGAGTTTAATGGAAAAAAATCCGGTAAAACTATAAAGAAAATTATTTCCATGCGAGATGGTTTAGTTTTTACTAAATATGACGTTCCAAGGTGTTGAGATATTTAAATGATTTTTAAAAAAGCAATAAAAAAAATATCTAAGGATAAAAAATAAGGTTTACTCTAATTTCGAAAAAGCAACTTAATTTCTTGTTTTGCAAACAACATAAACAGCTGTTGAAATCAAATGATTCCAACAGCTGTACTTAAAATCTACTTACATCTCTTATGGTGCAATTATTCTGAGTAAATCCCAAACACTTCTATAACTAGCTTTAAAGAATTCTGTACATCTCTCAAGCCTGCTTACTTTCCATCCTTTGCGGTGCACTTATGCTAAGTAAATCCAAAACATTTTTTATAACAATCCTTGTGCTATCTACAAGGACTATTCTTGCATTTCTCAAACCATCGTCTTCTGCATCTTTTACCTTACATGCGTTATAAAAACTGTGGAACAAACCTGCAACATCGAGGACATATCTTGTAAGTCTGCTAGGCTCAAGAGTTTCAGCAGCTATCCTTATTTCTTCCGGATACTCGGCAAGCTTTTTCATAAGCTCAATTTCCTCTTTTGCCACAAGCCTGCTTAGATCAACAGAATCTACGCTCTGAAGCTTTGCGTTCTCTTCTTCGAGTCTTTTTAGCATACTGCAAATTCTTGCATGGGCGTATTGAACATAAAATACAGGGTTTTCATTTGACTCCTTAACTGCAAGGTCAAGATCAAAATCCAAATGACTTCCCGAGGCTTTTGTATTAAAGAAAAACCTTGCTGCGTCACGGCCAACTTCATCTAGAAGGTCTATAAGTGATATAGACTTTCCTGTACGTTTGGACATTCTAGCAATCTCGCCATTTCTGTACAGGCGTACCAATTGGAACAACACTACATCAAGCTTGTCCGGGTCAACACCTAAAGCTTTAACCGCAGCCTTCATTCTTGCCACATGACCATGATGGTCTGCACCCAGTAAATTTATAACCCTATCATATTTACGCTTTAAAAACTTATTCCTATGATAGGCTATGTCCGATGTAAAATACGTTGGCAAGCCGTTATTTCTAACAATTACTTCGTCTTTTTCAGTGCCAAGCTCGGATGTCTTAAACCAAAGGGCACCATCCTTTTCGGTAGTGTACCCATTGTTCTTTAGCAAATCTAATGTTTCCTGAAGCTCACCACTGTCATACAAAGATTGTTCTGAAAACCATACATCAAACTTGACTCCATAACTCTCAAGTCCTGTCCTAATACGCTCAATATTTCGGGGAAGAGCAAACTCCACAAGCTCTTTTCTTCTTTGCTCACTGCCAACATTTAAAAGCTTGTCCCCGTTTATTGCTATATAATCCTTCATGTGTTCGATTATATCCTCGCCATGATAGCCATCTTCAGGGAATTCTACTGCATCTTCTCCCTTCAGCTGTTGAATATAGCGAGCTTCAAGAGATATTCCAAATTTTTCAATCTGATTTCCCGCATCATTAACATAGAATTCTCTTGTAACATCATATCCTGCTTTAGATAAAACACTAGCTATACAATCACCTAAGGCACCACCCCTTGCATTTCCCATGTGAAGCGGTCCAGTTGGGTTGGCACTTACAAACTCAACCATAACCTTTAAGCCTTTACCTATATTTATCTCACCATACTTGTCCTTCATAGTCTGGATAGTCTTTAAGGTGTCATAAAGCCACAAATTATTTAGATAAAAATTTATAAAACCTGGACCTGCGGTTTCAACCTTTTTAATATATGTATCTTCAAAATCCATATTCTTGATTATTATATCCGCTATCTGTCGTGGTGCTCTTTTTGCTGCTTTTGCAGCCTGCATAGCTATATTGGTTGAAAAATCACCATGTTCTTTTTCCCTTGGTGTTTCAACAACTATATCGCCAGCTTCAAACTCCGGTAACTCACCCTTTGTTATAGCTTTCGAGAGTGACTTTTTAACCGTTTCACTAATTTGGTACTTCAACACTTCCACTACATTCGTCATTAACTTGCCCTGCCTCCCTGATAAACATATGAAAATCATTTCCACCTTGCTTATTATTATCTATTTCAAGTTGATAATCAACTCTTATTTCTCCGCCTTCATCATCCACATCCACTGTTACTGCACGGGTCATTACACCTACCGTAAAAGTACCGTATTGTGTATCATAATAAGACATATGCTTCTGGCCTTTCTCAAATATGAATTGAGTGTTTACCGAGCCAAATCTCATCAAGGTAACAATACCGTTGGAAATCTTCAAAGTAGTTGTAGTACCCTCCATTCCTGTAACTTCACTTTCTTTGTAAGTCACATAATATGTACTTCCCTTTTTATAATATCTTCCCTCAGTAACAAGTTCAAGTGTATTTGTATCTTTTTTGGCGGAAGTTTGAATCCCTTTTACGGAAATTATAACATTTTTATTCATATCGCTTCGCCTCCATTTTTTTGTTAGGACAGAAAAACGGTCCTTTGTAACTTAATACTTTCCTGCTTAGAAATGTACATTATCTTCTCTTTATAGATTATGCTGCATAGTATTGTTTTAAAGAATTTCTTAAAAAAACAATATTTTAAGAAATAAGTTTTTTGTATATAGTGCTAATACCTTTCAATATCGACTTTTTCAGCAGAATGTATTTTACTGTTTAAAATGGAATTGCCCAATGATTCAAACTTCTCAACACTATCACTGGTATAATACCTGTATACTGGACTTACTTTTTCATCTCTTTCCATATTATAAGCATCTATCCCCTCCTTTACTACTTTAGCTACTTCTAAAGCTGAATTTACCAATTTAACCTCGTCACCCATAACTCTTTGTATAGTGTTTTGCAAAAGTGGGTAATGGGTGCATCCTAAAACTAAGGTGTCAATACCACATTCTTTTAGAGGAAGCAAATATTCCTCCGCAATTCTAAAAGCAATATCATTTTCCCACCAGCCTTCTTCAACTAGTGGAACAAACATAGGACAAGGCTTTGAAAATATCTCTATATTGCTATCAATTCTGGTAATGGCCTTTTCATAAACACCACTGCTAATTGTTGCTGGTGTACCAATTACGCCTACTTTTTTATTTACTGTTGACTTTGCAGCAGCACCTGACCCAGGTCCAACCACTTCCACAATAGGAAAATCAAAACTGTGTTTCACCCTGTCCAAACTACATGCACTTGCAGTATTACATGCAATAACAATCATCTTTATGTCCTGATTCTGTAAAAATCTTATGTCCTGAAAAGTGTATTTGATAACAGTATCTTCAGATTTTGTCCCATAAGGTGCTCTTCCGCTGTCACCAAAGTATACAACACTTTCCTGAGGTAATAATCTATTTATTTCTTTAAGGACTGTGAGCCCTCCTATCCCAGAATCAAAAACCCCAATAGGTCTATTATCCATAGTATTTCCCCCAAAATAATATTTCTTCTCTTTTTTTAACATAATTGTACGAATTTAGCCACCATAAAAATGTATATAAAATATTTTTAGTCACAAAACCTATTATATAAGCTTTAAACTTCTAAACATAGGAACATTGTATTCTATGCAAAAAAATGCAAATCAGACTACAAAACATTAATATTGTCATTATGCCTTTCAACTGCAAGGTCAATTAATCTTTCAATCAGTTCACTGTAAGAAATCCCCGAAGCCTCCCATAACATGGGATACATGCTGATATCGGTAAACCCTGGCAAAGTATTTATTTCATTAATGTAAATATCTCCACTTTGCTTGTGAACAAAAAAGTCCACTCTCGAAAGACCGGCACAATCTAACGCCTTAAAGGCCTTTACTGCATACTCCCTAATCTTTGATATAGTTTCCTCAGGAAGATTTGCAGGTATAATTGTTTTAGAACATCCATCAATATACTTCGCATTATAATCATAAAATTCATTACTAGGCAAAATTTCTCCAACTGTAGATGCTATCGGATTATCATTACCTAAAACTGCACATTCCACTTCTCTGCCATCAACAAATTCTTCAATCAATACCTTTCTATCATAGCGAGCTGCAAAATTCAACGCCTCAATTAATTCTTTCCTGTTATGAGCTTTTGATACGCCTACTGATGACCCTGCATTTGACGGCTTTACAAATATCGGGTACTCAAACTTTTGCTCAATCAAATGTGCGGCACGTTCACTATCTTCTTTAATTTCTTTTCTTGTAAAGAATAAATAATCCGCTTGGGGTATTCCTGCTTTTTCAAACACAATCTTTGCATATATTTTATCCATTCCTAGAGCTGAACCTAAAACACCACAGCCAACATAGGGTATTCCTGCCATTTCAAACAGACCTTGAATTGTGCCATCTTCACCTTTGGACCCATGAAGGACCGGAAAAATCACATCAACAGGTCCTCTTTTCTCGTTTTCTATTAATGCTTCCGATGAAGCTCCCCGGCTTACTATCGCATTAATAATGTTTTCCTGATCAGATATACTTTTAATCACTTCTTTTACTGCAATTTCTTCCCATTCACCGGAAGCAATCTTTTCCGCTGGTCCATCGTAAGGAATCCATCTTCCTTCTTTGGTAATCCCTACTAACTTCACATCAAATTTACTTCTATCGATATTATTTATTATTGATGTCGCTGATAATCTTGACACTTCATGCTCTGTTGACTGTCCGCCAAAAACAACCATTATCCTCTTCTTGTCACCCATTTTAGTCTCCCCTTATACAATAAATATGTGAAAACGCAATTTTACATATTTCTCGAAAAACACTTTTAACTCACTCTATAACTTTCGAGGAATCATGTGCCGTTGCCTATTGAACTCAAGTTCTTGAAGTAAAACGTCAATTGAATTCAATATAGTAAATATATATTTCTAATTTTACTATTTAAGTACGGTAACTTCAAGATTAAAGGGAAAATAGCCAAAATTTAATATTTAATTAAGGTTACATAAAGAGGAAAATCATCACAGAAGCTGTAAGGCATTGCTCATAAAAACTCTTATGAATCTATGATTTTTGATAATGAATTGCTTTTTGATGTATTAAAATATTGAGTGATTAATTGAAAAAATAACCTTTACGGATTTCGTTAAAAAAACACAACTTAATGCATTCACTTATATTTTATCATTAAAAATGATCAATGTCTATTTATTTTTATGGTTAACTATTCCTATTTTTTGTGCAAATCTTTTACTTCTACTAATCTCTAGTCTTTTTTGTTGTGAGTTTCCTTGTGCTGTTTGAACTTAGCACCCCTCGGGCGAACTTTCAAAATGCAAATTCCTATACTATGAACTTAGCTCCCTTCGGGCGAAATTTCAAAATACAAATTCCTATACTATGAACTTAGTACTATAAGAAATTGACTTTGCTCTGACTTAAATTCTTGAATTGTTGGTATGAATAGGTATTATGGCATTTAGGAGATTGTATAGTGTAAAATGATTGTTGATTTTTTAGTATATATATAATTCCTCTAAAAAAGTTTGTTTTTTGAAAACTTTTTTGCCACACACAAATTATATCAATGCTTAAAAGAAGAATTCAGAACTCAGAATTCAGGATTTTGAATATTTCCAAAGCATGAAATATACGGTCTGGCATCACAATTTAGGTGTGCCGCGGTATATTTTTCTTAGGGATGTACACAGCACCTTGCATTAATTCTTTAGACCATTTATAATTACATCTGTGTAGTAATATTTTCTAGGAGTTGATTATATGCCTTTTTATGATTTAAAATGCGAAAAATGCTCTAACGAATTTAATATAATGGCAAAAATGAGCGAAAAAACCGAGAAATTAATCAAATGTCCTAAATGTGGGAGCAACGAACTAAGTTCCATATTTAAAAATATAAACATAACAAAATCTAGAAATTCAGAGGCTTCTTCCTGTCCAAATGCTCATAAATGCGGAGGTTGCTGTCACTAATTTAGTAGAGTTCAAAGCGGGGAGCTAACGTACCGCTTTAAGCGATGTAGTAGATAGTCTGAAATTAGTGGGGTTTAGAAGGGCTTTGCGAGTATATTGGTTACTCGCCGCCATGCAATGCATATTATGAAAAAACAATTTTTACAAATCAAATTCTACTAGTACAGCTCTAGCTGGGGAAGCTTCCACTCCTTCTAACTTTAGCGGTAAACAGGATAGAAAATATTCGCCTTCCGGCACATCCCTAAGGCACAACCCTTCAATTATACCAATATCATTTTGCAGTAACAATTTGTGAGTTATGGCATTATCCGCATAGTAATTTTCCACTGACAAGTAGTCAATTCCTACTGCAGCTATTTTTTGGTCCACAAGAAACTTAGCTGCGTCTTCATCAAGGTATACGAACTCCTTATTGAATTCACCAGTCATGTCTAGTAAGCTGTTTATTGTTTTAAGTAATACTATATCACCTTTGTTAATATCCAATCCTGATAAATCGGAAGCCTTAATGCTATTGCTTGTATTAAGGCTAAAAACCTTTGCAAACCCAATAAATTTATTAAGACTTACAGCCGATACATCTGCTCCTCCTTCAATAAAATGAAGAGGTGCATCTACATGAGTAGAAATATGTACACCCATATTCAACACTGATAAATTACAGCTATCTCCATTTTCTATGTTTAGAATTCTATTGCGAGTAACACCTTCATCTCCAGGCCATAATGTAGTCTTGTCACTAATAATACCTGATATATCAATTATTCTTTTGATTCTCATCTGAAACTCCCTTTTAGCATATTTCACTAGTAACCTACACTATATCAGCTAATAAAGTCACTCAAATTAAATACTATGGGCAATTTAAAGTCCTTTGAAGTTGAAAATATAGCAAACTATTTTTTCAGTGAACCTAAGATCCCCCGAACTAAACTTCTTCCAATCTCTCTCCCCATTGAAGTAGCAGCAGAACCAGCTGCTTTTTCAAGTAGAGATTTGCTTGACGATTTTCTGCTAGAAGTTGTCCTTTTTGTAGAACCACTGCTATTTACACGCCTTGCAGAATTATACTGTTGAGTCTTTTGCCTTTGTGTATTAATTTCTTGGTCAGCTTGTTCCTGCATTTGTTTAGACTTAAGCATTTCATATGCCGATTGATTATCAATCATTCTATCATATTTCCCACTCATAGTTGAGGATAGCATAATCTGTTTTCTAACTGCCTCATCAATAGTACCCATCTGACTTTGAGGCGGCAACACAAAAGCACGTTCCACTATACTAGGACTTCCACTCTCATCAAGGCACGATATCAATGCCTCTCCGGTTGAAAGCTCTGAGATAGCTTTCTCCACATCAAACTTAGGATTTGCTCTGAAAGTCTGGGCCGCTGCTTTAACATATTTCTGATCAGAAGGTGTAAATGCACGCAGTGCATGCTGGATACGATTACCCAACTGACCTAATATCTCATTGGGTAAATCAGAAGGATTCTGAGTTACAAAATATACTCCAACGCCTTTAGAACGAATCAATCTTACCACTTGCTCTATTTTTTGGAGCAACACCTTTGGAGCATCTTTAAATAGTAAATGAGCCTCATCAAAGAAAAATACCATTTTTGGCTTTTCCATATCTCCAACCTCAGGAAGAGTTTCAAATAATTCAGAAAGCATCCACAAGAGGAAGGTTGAATATAGTGCTGGGGAATGAAACAGCTGCACACTATGTAATATATTTATGTATCCACGTCCGTCCGGACTAGTTTGAATCCAATCATTAACGTCAAGATCTGGCTCTCCGAAGAACAATTCAGCTCCTTGATCCTCTAAGGAAATCAAATTTCTCAATATTGCCCCCACACTTTGGGTGGAAATGGTTCCGTATTCTAGGGTAAATTCTTTGGCATGCTCGCCCACATATTGTATCATAGCACGAAGGTCTTTCATATCTATCAATAATAAGCCTCTGTCATCAGCAATACGGAATATTATACTCAGCACACCGGTTTGGGTCTCATTCAGCCCAAGTAACCTTGCCAACATCAAAGCACCCATCTCTGAAACGGTTGTCCGTACAGGATGACCACCTTCACCGAATATATCCCAAAAACGTACCGGATAAGCACTATATTTAAATCCCTCAACTCCAAGGTTTGCAACTCTCTCCTCAACCTTTAGATTTTCACTTCCCTCAACTGCGAGACCTGCAAGGTCACCCTTTATATCTGCAAGAAAAACAGGAACCCCACAATCACTAAACGACTCCGCTAGCACCTTTAAAGTTATAGTTTTACCAGTGCCGGTAGCTCCAGCTATAAGTCCATGTCTATTCGCCTTACTAGGCAAAAGATAAACGGAATTTTCTCCTTTTGCAATCCAGATTTTATTATCACAGTACATTTTCATCTCTCCTCATACTATAAAATTGTTCTAGTTGAACAGTTTATTTGTTGGGGAATAAATACCCTTATTAAAAATATTATATCATATACATCGGCATTTCATAGCATTTTATCAATGGCTTTAGTTATCTGAATTCTATAGTACACTAAACAAAAAACTTCTCAACTGATATTTAATCATAACACTATAAAATATCAAGTATAAGAAGTTTTTACACTATGTTCCTTGTTTGTCGATTAGGTATTATCAAATCCAACTTTTTTTGTGACACAAATCTAGATCGTATACAATACCCTTATATCTTTAACTACTACTTTATTTTCTCAAGCTCAATTCCACCGTTATCACTTTTCAACTTAAACTTTATCTTATCGTCCATTACTGTACCTTTTACTGATTCATTATTCATATCTTTCGTGACGTTAAGACCAAATTCATTCCTTATACTGCCGAATTTAGTATTTGCATCAAAGTAGCCGTTCTGTTCAGCAGGAAGCTTCAGGATGATATCGCCAAATTTGTTTTCTATATTTACATCCTGTGTTATAACTTTATCCGTCTCAACTGTAATATCTCCATTGCTCGAATTTAAAGTTATTCCTTTGTTTACATTTAATATTTTTGTTTGTCCAAATGTATTCTTTACCTTTACATCCCTACCGACAGTTGATATATCAACACTGCCATTTGCACCATCCACATCAACGCTTCCTGAAACATTAGATAGAATTACATCTCCAAACTTACTTATAACGCTTACATTTCCATCTATACCGTTTCCCTTAGTTTTACCGTTTGTACTTGTTATTGTAGCAATTCCTTCAATACCATCTATCTCAATATCTCCAAAGGAGTTTTCTATTTTGATATTTTTACTGCAATTGTTTGCAACAACATTACCATTCTTTAAATACAACTCAGTTTCTCCCTTAATATCCCGTACATCAACATCTCCAAAAAAACTATCCACAATTAGATCCCCACCTAATGCTTCAATTGTTACCTTGCCATTTGCGTTATGCACCTTTCCCGATAGGGCAAGTCCAACGAGGGATACATCTCCAAATTTGTTGTCCACTTCAACCTTCACAGTATCAGGAACCTTCACTGAATAATCAATTCTTATACTTCCTATCTTACCGTTATTAGAATACTTTTTAGAGTTCGAGGTAATTTTTATATCCTTTTCCTCTTTGATAGAAACTAAGGATTCGGATACTTTTGCAGCATACTCCTCGTCATTATTTTTTATTGTTATATTTGCTTCAACTTCTATCTTCTGCCCTTCGCCTTTCGTAACACTAACATCTCCCATAGAATTGTCAATTATTAAATTACTACCGGTAGCATCAACCTCAAAGTTCATCGTGTATTTCGACTCATTTCTATAATTGTCAAACATAGAATCTATTGAAACAATAGCATTCCCCGATGATATAAGCCCTGTTACAGCATAAAAACCAACACTTGTTATCATTATAATTGAAATAATAATAATACTGAAAACATCAAATTTGACTTTAGGTTCTTCCTGTTTTGAAAGAAAAACATAGATCAGGATTTCTATTCCAATCAATATAAGTACAACCGGCCACCACTTGAATATATGCTCAATTACTGAGGTATTTAATATCTGTGAAACCAACATTATTATGCCAAGAGCCACCAGTAGCAACCCCATTGATAATGTGCCTACTCTCCATTGTCTCTTCATATGTTATCTTCAGCCTCCTCTGTCACTTCTTCACTTTTCATACCCATAAGCAGTTTGACTCCTCCTGCTATAAATAGGAACGACATTAGAATTATTCTTAGATACTCTCTGAAATTAAATCTAATATATTTCTCCAGCTCGGGCAATATAATCCTTTCAAATAAAAGCAAGCCGCCAATTGCGATAAGAGCATATGCCAAGTACTTATTGACATTCTTTATAAGCGGTTTTCCAGTCCTAAACCATGTAACAAACAATACATCACCGTCATCCTGGTTTTCATTTCCTGCTGCCTTATTCATTGCATCAAACAAGCCGAAAAACCAAATTATAGGTATAGATACCATAAATATGCTGACGTTGATCAAATCGGTAATAAAAAAGCTTAAAAAGAATAGGGTCATAAGTTGAATTCCTTGCCGCTGTAACCCTAAAAACATGTGTCCTGCACCGGGAATTATGGATAAGACCATTGCTATTATCTTTCTATTTTGGTGCTCTAACTGTTCAAGTAAAACATCTTTCTTCCCCTCGTCATTACAACTTGCAATGTTGTTTATTTTATCTACCAAAGTCATACTGTCTACCAGTGAGGCTATCCATACAATGGGTATAAATACACCTGGAATAGCAATAGCACTACTTCCTCTAAATATTCCTGTACTTCCCAAAGCAAAAACCATCATAATTGCAACCAGTTCTGCAATCATAAATATTCCTCCCCGATTGTTAAAACCAAGGTAAATATGTCCAAGTCCCGGTATGGGGGATAAAATAAATGTAGTAAATTTACTTTTAATTCTCATTTACAATTCACTCCTTTTCAGTAATTTGTGGCTTTAATTTTGAAATCATAATCGATGTATCATTTGCAAGTCTTTCAGTCCAGCCGTTTGATACCCTCTGTTCAATATTTATCGGTGTTTTGGCAATTGAGGTTGTAATATCTGAAAATCCGCCAATCAAAGAATCAAGGACTCCATTAAAAGAAAACAATAGGGTTATACAAGCAGCGGCAACGTAATAGAAGAAAACTTCCGGTGCAAGTTTCTTTTTCTTTACAGTTTTATTTCGACCAGCATTACTCTTAATGCTCCTCATTATGTTATTTGTAAATTCCAAAGAAATCTGATTTTCACCGTCGTTCATATGATAACATTCGATAATCTGAATATACCTATCTCTACACTCTTCACAAATTAGCAGATGCTTATCAATGTCTTTCTCTAAAACTTCATCGACACAGTTTTCACTGTATAAGATCAATTCTTCTTCATTATAATGGCACATACTCACACTTCCTTCCATTGCCTTCTTATCGCATGCTTGGCTCTATAGAGTCTTGATTCTACGGTTTTAACACTTATACCATCCTCTTTTGATATTTCATTATAGGACTTTGATTGGATATAAAATTTTATTAGCACCGTGCTGTAAATTTCCGGTAGTTTATTGCATAGTTCCAACAACTTTTTGGTATTTTCTTTTTTTACCAACTCATCATGAATTAAGTTGCTCTCTGTAGTTATCTCCTCGATATCTTCAAGATAGACCACTTTCCCTTCGTTTTCTAGACGTCTTTTTCTTTTCCAGTCGATCGCCTTATTTGTTGCTATTTTTCCAATCCAGGATTTGAAACCTTTATTCTTATAGCGGGATAGAGAGCGATACACTTGTATAAAAGTTTCCTGAGCTAAGTTCTCAGCTTCCTGCCTTTGACCCGTTATATTAAAGCAAATAGCATATACCAGACCCTGATATTTTTCAACTATTCTCCTAAAAGAATCGTCATCGCCTTTTATGGCTTTCTTAACAAGCAATTCATCTAGCTCCATCGCTCCCCTCCTTTCCCCTTCACTATTATAGACGAGAATAAATTGATAACCACTGCAATATTTTTAAAATTTTTTTATTTAACTTTTCAGCATAAAATTTTATCTTATATGATAATACAGAAGTATTAGTTAGTATACAACTTTTTGGCTGTCGAAAAATATATATCGTTAGCAACAAAGGGGAATCCCCTTTCCAATCCCCAGTATAGGAATTTACAAAAATAGGTTTTTGCAAATTCCTATAACAAAAAATAACGAAACAAGAAGTACTTTCCTCTTCTTGTTTCGTTATTTTTTGTATTTCATTTCTTATCATAATTATTATTCCAATAATTCATCATCTATCATTTCATCTTCAATATAAAATGTTGTTATACCTTCCTCTTCAGTATCTCCAAAAGTTTCTATATCTTCTTCAAACACTTCAATATTATTTCCGTCATTTTCATCATTTATTGTTTCCTTAGAGTTCTTATTATCTTTCTTGTCGCTTTCTGTTTCAGTTTTTTCCTTTTTGTCTTCGTCAACATTACTGTTTGTATTATCGGTATTGTTTTTTGTTAAATTGCTTGTTTCTCTACTTATTATTGAAGTACTTCTTGGAAAAGGATTGTCGAACTTATAAGCTCCTTTGAATTCCTTTGAAGTCTTGCCTTCAATCTTGAACTTAATTTGGCTGATTTCCTTAAGCTCGGTAAGCGAATTTACAATAGAGTATATTGTCATCTGCTCTGCAGCTTTTCCACCGGGATGCTTTTCTTTAAACTCCTTAGAAAAGTCAACAGTAGCCACATCATCCTTTATCTTTATCGAACGTAATTTTGCTTCAGCAGGTATTGTGGGTTTTAATCCTGAACCCGTGCTAGGTCCGTTTATTAATTCATTAACAATTAGTGAAGCAATTTCATTAGCAGGTTTTTTAAGTTCACTCGTTGGTATATAGCGTACTTCAAGCTTTAGTTTAGTACCTTCCTCATTTGCAAAGTACAGGGAAATCGGCGACTTGTTCGCAATTTGCTGAGCTTCTGCTTCACTCAATGCTATGCTACTGACAGGGCTTATCTCATCATTGTTGCCTATCTTTGGCAAAGCAGAACAACCTGTAAACATCAATATCATAAGAATACATGTAATAATAACACAAAACTGCCTTTGCATTAACCGGCCACCTCACAATAAATTCTTTATAGGATATTTTTATGCCAGTTATACTTGCAGTATTCTAGTTTAAAGTAAAAATTCGTACTTCCCTAACTTGTTTTCTAAAAAGAATAGCATAAAAAAATCAAGGGATGTATTTAGCCAATTTTCACCCTTGATTTTCGTTTCTCTTATTTTTTGACAAATATAGATAACAATATACCTTAATAATTTGAATCTTTATCAATAGATTCTACACCTTCTCCTACTATATCAATAGTAGAACTTGTTCCAAGTCTAGTACATCCGGCTTTAGCAAAAGCCACCGCTTGTTCAAAATTCTTTATTCCTCCGGAAGCTTTTATTCCAACCTTATCACTTACACTACTTTTCATGAGTGTAATGTCTTTTAAATCTGCACCTCTCCCGTTAAATCCTGTGGATGTCTTTACATAATCAGCACCGCATTTATCTGATATCTTACAGGCAGCGACCTTCATTTCATCATTCAAAAGAGCTGTTTCCAAAATAACTTTGACAATAGCACCTTTACAATGTGCTTCATCAACTACACTTCTGATGTCCTTTTCTACATAATCAAAGTCTCTCGATAGAAGCTTTCCAATGTTTAGAACCATATCTAACTCACTTGCACCATTCTCAATGGCTTCCTGTGCTTCTGCCACCTTACATCTTGTCGTTGTAGTTCCATGGGGAAAGCCTATAACCGTACTGACTTTAACTGTAGAATCCTTCAGCAGCTTTGCTGCATACTCCACATGGCTAGGCTTCACACATATGGATGCAACTTTATATTTTCTAGCTATTGCACACTCTCTTTCAACATCTAAGTCAGCGGCATCAGGCTTTAAAACCGCATGATCAATCATTGATGCTATTATATTTTTATCCAATACCTATCTTCCCCTTTTTGTTTATTCTAAAAATCTATTCCACTGCCCTTTCAATAGATTCCATTTACATCTTTTGAAAAAGCTTTATTCTTTAAATAAAATTTTAACTATTTCAGTTATTTCCTCATCCACAACACTATAACAAATCTCCAAACCATTTCTATTTCCTTCAATAATTCCTACAGCTTTAAGTTTGGCAAGATGCTGGGATACAGTAGACTGTGGGAGCCCCAAACATTCCTGAATTGTAGTCACATTACACTTATTGTCCATAAGTCCTTTTACAATACAAAGTCTTTGAGGATGTGCTAACGCTTTTAACTTTTCTGCCTTTTGTTCATAAATCTTTAAATCTTTCATCTTAAAACTTCCCTTCGTACACTAAATAAATAAGCTCATATCAGAGTCCTCTGCTGAACCAAGAAATGTTGCAACTCCCCCAATTTTTACACCATCAATGAGTTCTTCTTTTTTTATTCCCATGACATCCATGGACATATTACAGGCAACAAGATTTACTCCGTTTGATACGGCCGATTGGATAAGCTCTTCTAACGATGCTACATTTTTGTTTTTCATTACATTTCTTATCATCTTTGCCCCCAAGCCGCCGATATTCATCTTAGAAAGAGAAAGTTTCTTAGACCCTCTTGGCATCATTAGCCCGAACATTTTACCGAACAAATCTTTTTTTACGTTTACTTTATCATTCTTCCTCAAAATGTTCAATCCCCAGAAGGTAAAGAACATAGTGACATTCCTTCCCATTGAAGCCGCTCCATTTGCAATGATAAAAGACGCTATCGCTCTATCAAGATCATTACTGAATACAACCATTGTCTTATCGTTTTTCCTTATTGAATTTTCCTTTTTATCCTGTCCCTTCTCTTTTCTAATATAGGCACTAAAGGAGGAATTCTCAAAATTCATACCTAAAAGTTTATTTCCCGTACTTTCGCACCACGACTTGACATCTTCTTGAAATCCAGGGTCAGTAGCCTTTATGTGAAGCACTTCCCCGTAATTCATAGCTTTAATACTGTTACTTACCTTCATTATAGGACCAGGACATTGCAATCCACATGCGTCGACTTTTATATCGGCGTCAGCTTTGCATTCAGTGTCATTACAATCTACTGATTTAATTTCATCACTTTTTGTTATCTTGTCATATTCATAAATATCTTCATTTGATTGTTTTTGAACCGCAAGCTGATAAGTCTTGTAGCCGCCGCTTAAGTTTCTCACCTTAAAACCTTTCTGCTTTAATATTCTATATGCAATATAACCCCTTAGACCTACTTGACAAAAGACAAGAATTTCTTTATCTTTAGGCAATTCATCCAAACGGTTTCGCAGATCATCTAAAGGTATATTAATAGAACCCTCTATAGTTCCAAGACTAACCTCCATTTCATTTCTTGTATCAAGAAGTACAGAATTTGAGCGATCTAGAGAATCCACTTCATGCCAATGGAATATTTCACTATCACCTTTAAGTATATTTGCCGCTGTATATCCTGCAATATTTACAGGGTCCTTTGCCGAAGAATAGGGTGGAGCATAAGCAAGTTCCAATTTTTCAAGGTCGTAAACCGTCATACCTGCACGGATTGCTGTAGCTATAACATCTATTCTCTTATCAACACCTTCATACCCAATTATTTGAGCACCTAATATTTTGCCATTCTTTTTGTCAAATATAAGCTTTATTGCCATCGGGATTGCACCGGGATAATATCCTGCATGAGATCCAGAATGGGTAAAGGACTTTTCATATTCTATGTTATTTCTTTTTAGTATTTTTTCATTATTTCCCGTTATAGCTACTGTAATATCAAATACTTTAACAATTGAAGTTCCTTGAGTTCCTTCGTATTTTTCCACTATTCCACAAATATTATTAGCTGCTATCCTCCCCTGCTTGTTTGCAGGTCCTGCAAGTGGTATCAGTGCAGGATTTCCGCTAATATAATCTTTTACCTCAACAACATCTCCCACAGCATATATATCAGGATTTGATGTAAGCATATTTTCATTTACCAAAATGCCCCCGGTTTTTCCTATTTTAAGACCTGCATCAACTGCAAGTTTTGCTTCCGGTTTTACACCTATTCCCATTATAACCATATCTGCCTTAAGAGACCTTCCACTAGTCAATTCTACCACTGTAAATGACTTTGTATTGCTTAAGGATTTTACACCATCTTTAAGATAGAATTCAACATCCTTTGATTTCATGTGTTGATGTACAAGAGCTGCCATATCTAAATCAAGAGGACCGATAACATGATCTGCCAATTCGACCACTGTCACTTTAACACCTCTTGCATGAAGATTTTCAGCAACTTCAAGCCCAATAAATCCCGCTCCTACTACAACTGCTCTCTTTGGCTTAATTGTGTCAACATAATCCTTGATTTTGTAGGTATCTGGTATATTCCTCAGGGTAAAAACTCTATCAGAATCAATTCCGGGAAGAGGGGGTCTAACCGGCTCTGCTCCAGGTGAAAGGATTAGTTTATCATAAGTTTCTGTATAAGTGGTACCCTCTTTGATGTTTAAAACTTCGACCACTTTCTTGTCAGGCAATACCTTTGTGACCTCACTATTTACCCTAACATCTATATTAAACCTTTTCTTCATTGCTTCCGGTGTCTGAACGACAAGTTTATCCTTTTCCTGTATGACCTCACCTATATAATAAGGAAGTCCACAATTGGCAAAGGAAATATATTCACCTTTCTCAAAAAGTATAATTTCCGCATCCTCATTTAGCCTTCTAAGACGTGCCGCAGCACTAGCACCACCGGCTACTCCTCCGACTATAACCACTTTAAGCTTCATGCCATTACCTCCTTTTAGGATACTTGCTATCAATCGTTATATCTTTATATTATGATTTTATGATATTAGTTTTTGTTTGTCAATGCTTTAACAAAGAAATTTATCTATTATAGTATATTACTCCTTAGCCGATATATATCTCGAGAGGTGGATTCAACCTTTTCTTGCTGCATCTTCTGTTGTAGACGTAATCTCTAAAAGACTTATTGAGCAAATATCTTCTAACTGTTCAACTGCCTATAAGGAAAATGCTAAAAAATTTTATAACACTTTATAAATGTAGATAGTATAAGGAGATGACATAATGATTAGAATGAATATCCACAGCGTCCTTGAGGGCATGATAATAGCGGAACCTATAATATGTCCAAGCACAGGAAAAACTTTGCTAAATAGCGGTTCAAAGCTCACAACTTCAATAATAGAATCGCTAAAATCTCGTAAAGTCTATCAAGTTTCTATTACTGATCAATATACTTTATTTGTTGATCCGGTAGATAGTATGACAAAAGAACTCGGAAGACTTCTTCAGGACAAACTGGTAAAAATGGCTCCCGATGTACCTGAAGCAAATGTATTAGATAAAATGGTAGGCATATCCAAAACAGGCCGTAAAGTTGCCAAAAAAATTATAAAAAACAGAAGTATTGTGCAATATTGTGTTTTAATGAAAATCATTGATGATACTTTCCTATTCAATCATGCCGTAAATAGCTGTGTTCTTTCTCTTCTAATTGCAGGTTCTATAGGGATGACGGAAGATTCTATTGAACAAGTTGGTATCGGGGCACTTCTTCACGACATTGGTCTGTGCGAAATGCCTCTAGTTCTTAACGTGAAACGACGTAATAGCCAACAGGAGTCGCTATGGCGTGAGCACCCAACCTACGGTTATTATTTTGCAAAAGAAATTGGTCTTTCAGAAGAAGTAGCAGAAATAATCCTCAACCACCATGAAAATTGGGATGGAACAGGTTATCCTAATAATTTATGTAATCAGGACATTCCTATAGGTTCAAGAATTGTAACAGTTTGCGAGTCTTATGACCGCTTGATTTGCCAAGAGGGTTATTCTCACACAGAAGCGATGGAATATATTACCGATAATCGACATAGCTATTTTGACGGCAACATAGTCCAAGTCTTTATAAACAGTCTAGCCATATACCCTTTAGGTTCTATGGTACGTCTTTCTACAGGTGAGGTTGGCGTTGTTGTAAACGTCCGCAGAAATCAAGGTGACCGACCAATTGTCAGGGTATACTATAATAGGGTTAATAGACCTTTGACAAAGCCCTATGATGTGGACTTATCCGCTAAAAGAAACGTATCAATTGACAAAATATTATAAATTTTGCAAAGCACATTAGGGGGTTTTCTGTTTTTAATAAATATTAAACTTTTTTTGATTTCTTAACANTCCAGTAATCTTTATAACCAAATCAATATCTACGCCTTTTTCTAAATCTGATTTTACCACCTCAATTGTACCTTTTTCTATTCCTTTTTAAAAAAATACAGTTGAGGTGATTTTCAGCCTTACTTCAATTTTTGACTTCTTATATACTCAATAGCCTTCTTCCCAGCCACAGCACCTTGTCCTACTGCTGTAGAAATCTGTTTGAAACCTCCTGTACAATCACCAGCGGCAAACAGACCATCTATATTGGTTTGCTGATCCTTGTCCACAAGTATTGAATTTCCATCAACCATTATCCCCATTTTTCTTGCAAAATCCACACTTGATGGACTGTCATAGGCTACAAACAATCCGTCTAAATCTTCACTAGACCCATCTTTAAAATAAATTTTCTCAAGGTACTCTTTGCCATCTAGCTTTTCAATTTCTTTAGTGTTAACTTCAAAATCCTTTAATTCTTCTGTATATTTATCTGAAAGTGCTAATTCTTTTCCATTTGTAAAAATTGTTATCTTCTTTGTAAAGGCTGTAAGTTCAATAGCTTCATGAATTACATAATCATTAAAGCCTAAAACTCCAACCTTTAGATTATTGTAAAAGAAGCCGTCACAAGTTGTACAATAACTTACTCCATTTCCTTCAAGCTTTTCAAGATTCTCTATTTTAACCTTCTTTACAGGCTGTCCAGTAGCCAAAATTAAAGCCTTGGCTGTAAAGTGACTGTCGGGAGTAGCAACTTCAAAGAAGTCATTTTTTTCTACAGCAATAACTTCCTCATTCATAATCTCCGCCCCAATCCTAAGTGCTTGGCTCTCACCATTTTTCAGAAGATCTTCACCTCTAATCACATCGGCAAACCCATAATAATTTTCAATTTTTTCAGCCTTTCTTAGGGCACTGTCATTTTTTCCGATAATAAGTGTTTTCAAATTTGATCTTGCGGTATACAGTGCAGCTGAAATTCCAGCAGGTCCTTTACCTATTATTATAACGTCATACATAAGCTTTACCTCTCATTTTTATTCTTTTCCATTTATATATTTTTCAACCATAACTCCCGCAATTACCCCATCACCCGTAGCTGTTGCAATCTGTCGAATAGACTTATTTCTCACATCCCCTGCTGCAAATACTCCAGGCACATAGGTTTTCATGTCTTCATCCGTATTTATGTATCCGCTCTCGTTTAATTCAAACTTACCTTTGAGAAATTCCGTCTTAGGTTCTGTTCCTATGTATACGAATAACCCCTCTACTTCAATTTCTTTTACTTCTTTTGTCTTTAAGTTTTCTATCTCAATGCTCGAAACAAAATTTTCACCTTTAATTTTTCTAACAACCGAATCCCATATAACACTTATATTTGGATTCTTTAAAGCTTCATCTTGTGCTCCTTTTGATGCACTAAACTGATTCGATCTGTTTATTATAGTAACGTGTTTTGCATATCTTGTCAAAAACACTGCTTCTTCTACAGCCGACTCACCGCCACCAACAACAAAAACATTGGCATCCTGATACATTGCACCATCACATGTTGCACAATAATGAACTCCTCTGCCCCTATACTCCTGCTCACCTTCTGCAGGAAGTTTTCTTGGTGTGGCTCCCGTTGCAATTATTATGGCTTTTGCATAATATTCGGTGTCATCAGTTTCTACATATTTATATTCACCTTCGAGTTTTATATCTGTGATTACTTTGAGGTCATCAATCTGGGTTCCAAATTCCAAAGCCTGTCGTTTCATATTTTCCATTAAATCCATACCCCTAACAACTCCATTAGTACCGGGGTAATTTGCAATATGGAAGGTAGTAGCTACCTGTCCTCCTGTTAATCCTTCATCAATTACTATTGTGAAGANCTTCGCTCTTGATGAATATATCGCCGCAGATAAACCAGCCGGACCTCCACCAAGTATCAATACATCGCAATGAACTTTTTGCCTTTCCTTTCTTTTGCATTTTCCACCAATAACATTCTCAACACCCTCTTTAAACTCAGGATTGCTTATATAGCCATTTAACCTAAAGCACAATTCTTCGCCATCCTTAAAGAACAAAACGGTGGGACTACTTTTTATATTTAAGGATTCTGCAAGCTGTCGGTTCTGCTGACGATGGATCATTACGAAACGCATGTGCTCACTGTATATTTCCGAGGAACGTTTAAATATATTTATAAACGGAGCACACGGCGGACAATCTTCTGAATAAAAAGCAACAACAACAGGCAAATCACTTTTAAGTACATCGTTCTCAAAATTATCTGAATTGGTGTGAATAATCATCTCTTCCATTTCAAGCCTCCTAAAATATATTTCAAGAAAATTCGCTTCGCTCATGAATTTTCTTGTTTGCTAGGAAATCCCCTTTCCAAACCACAGTATAGGGATTTACATAAATAGTTTTTTTATTAATCCCTATACTCTGAAAAAAAATATATATTATTTCTATTCTCTTAAACTATTATATGCATTCATTAGTTTATCTTTACTTATTGCACCTTCATAGAAAGTAGCGATATTTCCATCTTTATCAATCACATAGGTTGTAGGTATGCTATATATTTTATATTGCTCCGCTACCTTTCCAGTTTTATCTAGCAATACCTTCATAGTATAACCATTATCATCTATAAACTTTCTTACCTTTTCCTCGGTCTCTCTTCGAGCCCCCCC
>JGI24712J26585_10000421_pt1 | contig 36618 bp, 32 predicted proteins | sample BioPla3DNA2_FD_26585 | JGI IMG/M metagenome (IMG submission 26585)
TGTGGTTAACTGGCCCATGGGAAGAGTTCTGATGTCGTATTATGCCTCGGCGTATGTAAGATTTATTACAGGGATGAAGGTTCGCGACACAACAGCTGGCTTTAAATGCTACCGCAGGAAAGTATTGGAAACCATTGACTTTGATAGAATAAGGTTCAAGGGATATGCATTCCAAATTGAAATGAAATTCACTGCTTGGAAGCATGGTTTCAAAATCGTAGAAGTTCCAATAATATTCACAGACCGCACTCAAGGCACATCAAAAATGAGTGGCGGCATATTTAGCGAAGCCGTTATGGGCGTTATAAAACTTAAAGTTGGAAGTTGGTTCAGAAAATACGAAAAGCCTGAATAAAATATCTTGTTCACTAAATCGTAAAATACAATAAGTTGGCAGAGACATTACTTATATCTAATGCGCTGATAATAAACGAAAATGAAAGTTTCATAGGTAATGTTTTTATCGAAAATGATATTATTAGTGATATCAGTGCTCAATCCATAAACCGTAATGCCGACAAAACAATTGATGCCACCGGACATATACTTTTACCCGGAGTAATTGACGACCAAGTTCATTTCCGCACTCCCGGACTGACCCACAAAGGCGATATAGAGAGCGAATCGAAAGCAGCCGTAGCAGGTGGAGTTACATCATATATGGATATGCCAAATGTGGTCCCTCCTACTACATCAATTGAAAACCTTGAACAAAAGTTTGCAATTGCAAAAGAAAAATCATGGGCAAACTACTCGTTCTACTTTGGTGCAACGAATGACAATATTGACCAAATTAAGAAGTTAGACCCAAAACAGTTTTGTGGTGTTAAGGTATTTATGGGTTCTTCAACCGGAAATATGTTAGTTGATGATGAAACTACACTTAATAGAATTTTCTCCGAAAGTTCGGCGCTGATTGCCGTTCATTGCGAAGATGAAGCCACAATTAAAAGAAACACACAGGAGGCAGTTGCAAAATTCGGAGACTCGATCCCAATAAGTCATCACCCTATAATTCGTAGCGATGAGGCTTGCTATAAATCAACGCTAAAGGCTGTCGAGTTAGCTAAAAAACACAATACAAGACTTCACGTATTGCACGTAAGTACCGCGAAAGAGCTTTCGTTATTCGACAACACTATTGAATTAGAACATAAGCGAATAACTGCCGAAGTTTGCGTTCATCACCTCTGGTTTACCGATGCTGACTACAACTCAAAAGGCGCGCTAATAAAATGGAATCCTGCGGTTAAATCACTTAAAGACAGAGAGGCTCTAAGAAGTGCCATAAATAGTAACTTAGTTGATATTATCGCAACAGACCACGCTCCTCACACTTTCGAGGAGAAGCAAAACCAATATTTGCAGTGTCCTTCGGGTGCACCGATGGTGCAACACTCCTTAGTTACTATGTTAGAGCTTGTTAAAAAAGGGGTATTCTCGTACAACAAAGTTGTTCAGAAAATGTGTCACGCTCCTGCAAAACTGTTCAGAATAGAGAAACGTGGCTTTATTAAGCCCGGATATTATGCTGACTTAGTGATTGTTACCCCTAACGTAAATCAACAAGTAACCAGCGAAAGCATACTCTACAAATGTGGCTGGTCGCCACTTTTGGGAGAGACATTCTCGCACAGAGTATTAACCACCATAATTAATGGAAAAATTGCTTTTGATAACGATAGCTTTATTAAACAACCTGTATCAGCGTTAACATTCGTTTGTGATTAGAACACAGATGACACAGATTTGACGGATTAACACAGATTACAGAGTTAAAAGTTGAAAGCAATACAATTAAAAACACACCTAGTTATTATGAAACGCTCAATATTAATTGCCGCAATAGCTTTAGTATTTGCTATATCAACTTCAAAAGCAGTTCCACCAACTTTCCATTCGATTTTAACAAACCAACTGCAAAAATACAACTTTCTTGGTGACTACGACTCATGCAAATATGTTTACAACGAGTTCTTAAAGAGTGATAACCCGTACTTCACCTCTGATATAGAGAGTTTAGTCGAGGTTACCATTTTTATGCAAGACACCGCAAACGCAATTGCTTTATTTAAAGAGCTTTTGATGAAAACCGAAACAGACACCACTATCTTGAGCCAAAATCCAAAACTGAGCGCATTAAGAACATACCCACAATTTCAACAGATTGAGCAAGAGTACGAAAACCTAAAACTGTATTACTATAAAAACTTCAATCTCAAGCTATCGCAACAGATTTTAGAGATGTACACTAAAGACCGATTTATTAGGATACAAGTACCGAGAGACTGCGATTGCAGACCGACAATTATGGAGAAAACAGACCGTGAAAACTTTGAAACAATTAAGAAAATTGTTGAAAAATCGGGTTTCCCTACTCTATCACAAATAGGCGATGAGGCGTGGAAAGGTCTTTATATTATATTTCTCCACATATCGGCACTTTCAGAACAACATTTTCAATATGCCGATTCTTTATTAAAGAAACAAGTTGATTTGTTTATTCTCGAGCCTTGGAGATACGCAAACATGGTTGATAGTTATCTGCACTTTAAAGACATTCCCCAAAGATATGGAACATTTACTGTTCATGATAAAAATAATTCTCCAACGCATGGCAATATTTTCGAACCAGAGAATTTAGACAGAAGACGATATGAAATAGGATTAAACTCATTCACATCATTCTCTAAAGCACTAAAACACAAAAAGTTACCCGATGGATATAAATATATTGACCCGCTGCAATATTATTTTGAAAACAAAGAGAACAAAGAGAACACAGAACACACGGATTAAACAGATTTACACAGATTGGCAATTACACATTGTTTACAGTAGTCCCAAAGATTTTAATAGATTGGTATAAAACATTATTTGAAGTTGGGCTCCCTCTCCTTTTACGTAGTTGAATCTTACACTATAAACGTTATGTTCAGCGTCTAATGTCCACATTCTAACCACATTGCCATCAATTAAAGATTGCTTTTCCTCATCACTTTCTAAGCTGCGAGAATTATCGTCTGGTCCGTATAGTTCCTCAAGTTTTTGTAGTAACAATTTAGTGTTATCGGTAGGTATCTCTTTATCCTCGCTATGTAAGATTACATTTATATGATTTGTTCCTGTAAGATTTGATTTTTCGGTAAAAACGCGAAAAACAACCGTATCAAAAATACCGAACTCTTTCTGTGGCAATACCTTTTTATAATCTATTAGAAATGTGTCCAGTATCTCTTCACTATAAACCTCCTCGTAGTCATCCTCGTAGAAGAATGTTGTCAAATCGTACTTAATTAATTCTAATATGTGTTTTGGTTTCGACTGCATTTCAGATGATTTCATAGCAAACTTAATATGTAACTTAAAGCTCTCTTTTCAACAATGTAATATCGTCAAGTCTGCAAAATTATCAAATTAAACTAAATTCAATTAAAAATAAAAGTAAATTATTAAATTTAACTAAACATTATGATTTTGTATTCACTTATTGACAATTAAAGTAACAACTCCTTTTCTCCTTGCCTTACAACTACGGGTTCATCGGCTGTACAATCGACAACGGTTGAACCCTCATTATTGCCTATGCCACCATCTACAACATATGCGACTATATCTTTATAGTTATCGTGAATCAACTCAGGATCAGTAATATATTCAATAATATCGTCGTCATCATTTTTTACTGATGTAATAACCAGTGGCTCGTTCAAAGCTCTAATTATTTCAAGTGCAATATTGTTGTTTGGAATCCTCACCCCCACACTTTTTCTGCTAAACTTCAGCAGCTTGGTTAATTTATTATTTGCCTCGAGAATAAAAGTAAAAGGTCCCGGAAGATTTCTTTTCAACAGTTTGAATGTTTGTGTAGAAAGGGGTTTTGTAATTTCTGATATCTGACTAATATCGTGACACATAACTGAGAAATTAGCCTCTTTAACTTTTTTGCTTCGTATTTCGGCTAATGTTTCTATTGCTTGCACATTACTTAAACTACAAGCAATTCCGTAAACTGTGTCAGTTGGAATAATTACTAAGCCACCCGCAGCAAGAGATTCAACAATCTGATTAACTTGTCGTGGGTTTGGATTTTCCTCATATAGTTTTATTATCATAATGTTATCCGTTTAATTTTTTATAATCCGCAAGAAATTGCTGCAATCCAATATCAGTAAGAGGGTGTTTAAACAGCCCCATAATTGCATTTAATGGACATGTAACAACGTCTGCACCTGCTTCCATGCAACTGATAATATGCATTGAATGTCTTATTGATGCTGCTAAAACTTGAGTCGGGAATTCGTAATAGTTATATGTGTTAACAATTTGTCTAACAAGTTCCACCCCATCGGTACAATTATCGTCTAAGCGGCCAATAAACGGTGATACATAAGTTGCACCAGCTTTGGCTGCCAACAGTGCCTGACCAGGCGAAAAAACTAAAGTACAATTTGTCTTTATTCCTTTGTTAGAGAAATGCTTAATAGCTTTAACACCATCTTTAATCATTGGTACTTTTACAACAATGTTTTTGTGTAGTGATGCTAGTTTTTCTCCCTCATTAATTATTCCTTTATATTCGGTGCTTATTACTTCAGCACTTACGTCGCCATCAACAATATTACATATCTTAACATAATGATCAAGTATGTTTTTTTCGCCTTTAATTCCCTCTTTTGCCATTAACGAAGGATTGGTTGTAACGCCATCAAGAACTCCAAGGTCTTGAGCTTCTTTTATTTGTTCAAGGTTTGCTGTATCAATAAAAAACTTCATATCGTTATAATTTTTAGGATTTACAATTTACATTTCTAGACGAAACATTACAAAGTTAATATTTTTCAATGAAAAAACCTTAAGCTCTAAAATTCAGAAATTTATATTAATCTCACAAAATACGTATAGCTGAGCAAAAATGAGATAAATTTTTGTGCAATATGAAATAAAAGAGCTAAATTTGCAGCCAATTTTCGTATGTTCTGAAAAGATATAGCATTAAATATCTTATCTATACATAATGTCTAACATATTAAAATTAACTATTACTAATTAAAAATGAACGAAGAAAACAAAAACCTAAACGAGGCTTTAACACCCTCAAATGATTTTGACTGGGAAGCATACGCTTCCGATATGGTTGTCGATGAAACTACCAACCGTGAAGAGTTAGAAAAAATATACGACAACACAATGTCGTCTATTGCCGAAAATGAAGTAACCGATGGAGTTGTTGTAGGAATGAACAAACGTGAAGTTCTTATCAACATTGGCTACAAATCAGAAGGAGTTATAAGTATATCAGAATTTCGCTACAATCCTGATCTAAAAGTAGGTGACACAGTAGAGGTATTTGTGGAAAGCCAGGAAGATAAAAATGGTCAATTGGTTTTATCACACAGAAAAGCAAGAGCGTTAAGATCGTGGGATCGAGTTAATGAGGCTCTTGAAAAAGACGAAATTGTTAAAGGTTACATAAAATGCCGTACAAAAGGCGGTATGATTGTGGATGTATTCGGAATTGAGGCGTTTTTGCCTGGTTCACAAATTGATGTCAAACCCATTCGCGATTACGATGTGTTTGTTAACAAAACAATGGAGTTTAAGATTGTTAAAATCAATCAAGAATATAAAAACGTTGTTGTTTCACATAAAGCTCTTATTGAAGCTGAACTTGAACAACAAAAGAAAGAAATTATTGCCAAGCTTGAAAAAGGTCAAGTACTTGAAGGAACTGTTAAAAACATTACTTCATACGGAGTATTCATCGACTTGGGCGGCGTTGACGGTTTAATTCACATTACCGACCTTTCATGGGGACGTATATCACATCCTGATGAAATAGTAAAATTAGATGAAAAAATTAATGTTGTTATTCTTGACTTTGACGATGAGAAAAAACGTATAGCACTTGGCTTAAAACAACTTACACCACATCCATGGGAATCTTTAGACAAAGAACTAAAAGTTGGTGATAAAATTAATGGTAAAGTTGTTGTTTTAGCCGATTACGGTGCATTTGTTGAAATAGCTCCCGGAGTTGAAGGATTAATCCACGTTTCAGAAATGTCGTGGTCGCAACATTTGCGCAGTGCTCAAGAATTTATGAAAGTTGGCGACGAGGTAGAAGCTGTTATTTTAGCATTAGACCCAGAGGATAGAAAAATGAGTCTTGGTATCAAACAGTTAAAACCAGATCCATGGACAGATATTGAAACAAAATATGCTGTTAACTCAAGACATAAAGCAATTGTTCGAAACTTCACAAGTTTTGGTGTATTTGTAGAAATTGAAGAGGGTGTCGACGGTCTTATACATATTTCCGACCTATCATGGACGAAAAAAATTAAACATCCAGCTGAATTTACAAGTATTGGCTCGGAAATTGAAGTTATGGTATTAGAAATTGATACTGCAAACCGTCGCTTAAGTTTAGGTCACAAACAACTGGAAGAGAACCCATGGGAAGTTTTTGCAGAAATTTTTGCTGCCGACACAATTCACGAGGGTATAGTTATTGAAATCAACGAAAAAGGTGCAGTTATTGCATTACCATACGGTGTAGAAGGATTTGCAACTCCTAAACATATGGTAAAAGAGAACGGAAGCCCTGCAAAAATCGATGAAAAATTAGAGTTTAAAGTTATCGAATTTAACAAAGATGCTAAACGAATAATTGTTTCTCACAGCCGTACTTTTGAAGATTTAGCAAAAGTCGAACAAGAAACAAAACGCGAAGCAACTAAAAAAGCCTCTAAAAAACTGAAAGAAAGTATCGAAAAAACAACTTTAGGAGATATTGCAGAGTTAGCACAGTTAAAAGATGATATGCTAAATAAAGACGCAAAAAAGAAATCCGTTAAAAAAGAACCTAAAGCTGAAGAATCTGAGAAAAAAGAGACTGAAGTTAAAGAATCTAAAAAGAAAGAACCTGAAGCTAAAGATGTAGAAAAAAAAGAATCCAAAGCTAAAAAAACTGAGGTAAAAGAGGCTGAGGTTAAAGAGCCTAAAAAGAAAGAACCTGAAGCTAAAGATGCAGAAAAAAAAGAATCTAAAGCTAAAAAAACTGAGGTAAAAGAGGCTGAGGTTAAAGAGTCTAAAAAGAAAGAGCCAGAAGCTAAAGATGCAGAAAAAAAAGAATCCAAAGCTAAAAAAACTGAGGTAAAAAAATCTGAAGTTAAAGAATCTGAAAATAAAGACTCTGAAGAAAAAAAATCAGAATAAATGTAATTTAATTTGCATTAAACGAAAGGATTTGTTATTTTTATAAAAAATTAGCACTATGGAATTTAAAATAGAAAAAAAGGACAAGTTCACACTTATTCAAGTAATGGTTGATAAGCTTGACACTCACATTGCGCCATCATTAAAATCTGAACTCGTATTAATTGCTGGGAATGGTGAAAAAAATATCATACTAGATCTTAACCATTGTCGCTATTGCGATTCATCAGGTCTTAGTGCTATTTTAGTAGCCAACCGTTTATGTAAAAATGCAAATGGCGTATTTATTCTTTCAGGTTTGCAAACAGCTGTTGAGAGATTAATTACAATATCACAGTTAGACACTGTTCTCAGTATCGCTGAGAATATCGATAAAGCACAGGAGATGCTTGAGAAAGAGTTGAGCAAAGAATAATAAATGCGATTTGAGTTAACTATACTCGGGTCGGGCTCTGCTCTGCCAACAAGTCTTCGTAATACAACCGCTCAGGTATTGAATATACTTGAGCGGTTCTTTTTAATTGACTGCGGTGAAGGAAGCCAACTTCAAATCCGAAAACTTTCACTTCCATTTAGTAAAATTAACAGGGCTTTTATAAGCCATTTACACGGTGACCATTTCTACGGTTTATTTGGCTTGCTTTCTACCTATAATCTTATGGGCAGAAAGAAAACATTTTATATACACGCTCACAGCGACTTAGTGCAGATATTGGAAACAGTTTTAAAAATAGGTTCTCAAGAATTATCATATAAAATTGAAGTGATTCCATTAAGCTTTCAAAATCCAGAAACAATATTTGAAGATTCAAAAGTTAAAGTTACAAGCTTTCCTTTAAGACACTCCATACCCGTTTGTGGCTTCCTGTTTGAAGAAAAGCCTCGACCTCGAAATGTTATAAAAGAGTTTGTTGAAAGTATGCAACTTACCATTAAAGAGATGAATGAATTAAAAAGCGGATTAGATATTGTCAGAGATGGCAAGGTGTACAAAAATTCAACATTAACGAAAGATCCTCCAAGGGTTAGAAAATATGCTTTTGTAACTGACACACTAAAATGTTCAAACATCGTTGAAATAATAAAAGATGTAGATATACTATATCACGAAGCTACTTATCTGCATAAAGATTTAGACCTTGCACGTTTATCTTGTCACAGTACTGCCTTACAAGCTGCTCAAATTGCCCATGACTCTGGCGCAAAAAAATTACTATTGGGTCACTACTCTAGTCGATACACAGATCCCAAAGTTATTGAAGAGGAAGCTCAAACAGTTTTTGAAAACTCGGTTGCTACTGCCGATGGAGATGTTTATATTTTAGATAACAAATAAGCTTTGATTCTCCTGTAACAGTACTATTTTCGGATAAATGGAACGAATCTTACAGGAGCTACTACTTTAGAATTTATTTTCCCGTTAACTTTCTCAACTAAACGCAACTCTTGTGTTTGATGTTGAGGTCCAACAGGTATGATTAAACGACCATTATCTTTTAATTGTTCCAAAAGCGGAGCTGGAATAGACTCTGGCGCAGCGGTAACAATAATAGCATCATAAGGGGAATGCTCTTCCCAACCTAAATATCCATCTCCTGACTTTATGTATACGTTGCTATAATTCATAGACTCAATTACTCTTGTTGCCTGTTTTGCCAATTCGTCAACAATTTCTACTGAATAAACTTCACATCCTATTTCAGCTAAAATAGCGGCTTGATATCCTGAACCTGTTCCAATTTCTAATACTTTCATGTTTTTTTGCGGCTTAATAGACTCAGTCATAAAAGCTACAATATATGGTTGAGATATTGTTTGACCGTATCCTATGGGCAAAGGAGTGTCTTCGTATGCCAAACTTATGTATTCATCTGGAACAAATTTATGTCGTTCAACATTTCTAAAAGCATCTAAAACTAATTTATCTGATATGCCTCTATTTTGAATTTGGAATTGAACCATTTGTTCTCTCTCATTCTGTCTGTTGTCTTGACAAGCCATCGATACTGCTAATATTAAGATTAAAATGATTCTCACTTGTGTTTTTTTTAAATTTTTATAATTCTGCAAATTATCCTGACAAATAAATTATTTAACAATTATTTTGCTGCGTTAAAATTTTGTAAACAAAAAAAAGCGGCCTAAGCCGCTTTCTTTAGTGTCTGATTACCCAGACTTGTATATCTCTATTTCTTAAATTCTGATATTCGGTAAAAGCCTCTCTCCTTTCTACAAAGCTATTGAATGATACTCGCCAAAAACCATGACTTTCCATAAATACCTCTGAATTACTATAACCTTGAGATTTTAGTTGGTCAGAAAATCGATCGGCATTACTTCTAACTTTAAAGCTACCAGCTACCAAATAGTATTTTTTCTGATTTAAGAGTTTTTGTTTTGCAGCTTCCTCTTCTGCTATTCTAATACTATCTTGAATTCTCTGAGCCTCTTTTTCTTTCTCTTCTTCTGCTAAAAGCTCAAGCTCTCTCCTTTTTTCTTCCTCTATTTTCTCTTGTTCAAGTCTCTCTCTCTCAGCTTTGCCTGTCCACTCATCATAGTTTAAATAAAATAAACCACCAGCTACTCCTAAAATTACAATAATTCCAATTACGACCAATATTGTACCTGTTTTACTTTTCCCTTTTGATTTTTTGGGGGCAGCAGGTCTTTTGCCCGGTGGTGGCGGAGGTGTGCCCGGTTTAACTGTTGGTCTTGCTTGTTGAGTTGGAGGTACTGGAGCTCCTGGTTTAACTTGAGTGGTTTGAGGTGTTGGCGCAGTTTTACTCTGTGCTGTAGGAGGCACAATTGGTGGTTTTTGTTGTGCATTATCTTCAGCTTTATCAACAAGTCTTACTGGTTCATCTTGTGCCTTTTGTGGTTCCCCTGAAGTTTTAACATCTTCTTTTACCGAGGTTCCTGTTGGGCTTTCTTCACCATAAACAAATTGAATTCCTCCCCTTTCGTCTTTTACAAGGAATCCCATTGAAGCTATAGGAAACTTTTGATTAGTTTTTAATCCTGCTATAAGTTCCTTTGCAAATTCTCTAACTTTTTTGAAGGCATCGTCTTTTGAAATCTTTTCTTTTGAAGCAACGTGATTAATCAACAAACCATCGTTGTACTTTAAAAAGTCGTTAAAAGTCACCTTTCTTTTTCCTGCTTCAAGCTTAACCATAAAAGCTCCAAAATCAGGAACTATAACTCTATTATTCGTTTCTAACAGTTCGGAAATGTAATTTGCTATCATATTATTTTGGTAGTTTATTCGTTACACTGACAATTCCAACGCAATATATGTTTTTTTTTTGTTTTAAATGTTATAAGTTGAGTTTTTTTGACCAAAATACTACATATTGATGTAACAAGCATCATATTATATCATAAAGAGAGCATAGTTATTTTTTACTAGTTCTATAATTCCTGCTTCAAAATTAACACTGCTTCAGTAACAAATACAAATATTTCACACAAAATAAATATCATTTTAAGCGCTGACGAACAACCTCATACATTAATACCGATGCTGCATTTGAAACATTTAACGATTCTATTTTTCCCATTATCGGAATACGTGCAAAGCTATCGCCTATACGTAAAATATCATTAGATATTCCTGTTTCCTCTGAACCCAATACCAAAGCCAAAGGCACATTCATATCGACATCTGTATATGTTCCGTTAGCTTTCTCGGTAGCACAAATAATTTGTAAGCCAAACTGTTTCAACTCTTTAATTGTGTTAATTAGTGAAGTTGTTCTACAGATAGGCAAATGATAAAGTGCCCCTGCCGATGTCTTCGCTGCATCGGCTCCTATGCGTGCCGAGCCTTTTGTCGGAACTAGCAGGGCATGTGCACCTGCACATTCTGCTGAACGTACTATTGAACCTAAATTACGAACATCGGTAATTTGGTCTAAGATAACAATAAAAGGCGTCTTCCCCTGTTGAAATAAATTACTTACGATTGTAAATATATCATAAAACTCTACTGCTGATAAAAATGCCAAAACACCTTGATGATTCTTTTTTGTTATTCTTTCGATTTTTTCAACAGGCACATACTGCATTGGAATTTTATAATCGGAAATTGATTTGTATAAATCTTTTACCAAATCACCGCTCAAACCTGACTTCACCAATACTTTGTCTATTGATTTACCACTCTCAATAGCTTCAACTACAGCTCTTATTCCAAAAATAAACTCCTTTTGTAAATTATCCATTTTGTATCGTTTGATTCAATTTACAATAAATCTCAATGTCTTAACTTCATTATCGTAAACAACTTCTACTAAATAAATACCTTGACGCAGGTGCGGTAGTTTTACTTGTATTTCTTTGTTTGAAGTAAGATCAAAATAAACTGGTACTTCGCGACCTGCTAAATCAAAAACTCTTATGTTGTATTTGTTAACACTGTGAGAAAACAAAATATTAACAACCGATTTAGCTGGATTTGGATATAAAATCAACTGTTGTGTATTTGCTGATATGGTCTCATTATCAACAGGTAATGGATCATCACCTTCAAAAACAGCAATATCATCAATAAACAGATCATTACCATAGCCATTAACAGTTTCAAATCTAATCCAAATATTCTCAGCTTGAAGAAATTGCGATAAATCTACATTTGCATATCTCCATTTATCGGGTGTATCGGGGACAAACAGACTTGAATAATGCCAGCCACTTACCGTTGCAAGCGATTCCCCTGTTTTCATTAAGACAGTATCATTATAGTTTATCCCATCTGTTGAAACTAGAACATAAAGCGAATCTTTTCCAAAAACCGATTTTATTGCGTAAGCATATTTAAATCCAAGTTTAAGCTCACTTGCATTACCTACCATAATTGGAAAAAGTTCCATAATATCTTTCTGTAACAAATCGGTATAAAATCTAAATTTCATTGTTGCAGACTGCATACCTCCATTAAACCGAGGTACAGTATCTGAACGCCAAGTAAAAGCATTGTCTGGATTTCTTATAATTACTTTTGCTCCTCTCAAGTCAAAATCGGCATCTTCAAAGGTTTCAGTATATGGCAGAGATACAAAATATGGCTTGGTTAATGAGATTGTTGTTCTGTTGTTTATAGTATCAATATCGCTTCCTGTGGCAGTTTTTACATAAACATTTATATCATAATAAACACTTTGAGGCAACTCTGCGATTGAAAGTTTTAAATTAATATTATTCACACCTCCTACTGTCACAGTAACAGATGTATCTTTAACAAACTGTTGGTTACTAATTGAAACATCAAACTTTTCGATATTAACATCTGCCATTCCAATGTTTTCTATATTAATATTGGTAGAAATAATTGTGTCGTTTCCAATATATTCAAACAATGCTGTAGCACTTACTTGAATATCACCACCGGTGAGAGGATCGGCTGGTGTATAGGACTGCGATAAATATTGAAACGCTGCCCAAACGTTAATCATTCCACGTCCAAAAGTATTATCTTCGCCAACTTCACCCAAATCGGTACAGGTTTCGTAAAGAGCCATAAGTATCTCTGTTCCTGCAACTTCAGGAAAAGCCTCTTTTAACAATAAAACTGCTCCGGCTACGTGAGGAGCAGACATACTAGTGCCTGAAAGTGAGCCATAACCATCAAGCCCTTGAGCCGAATAAACACCTACTCCTGGGGCTACTACTTCGGGTTTTATATGCAACGGTGTACCCGGTTCTGCAGGACAATTTGTTGGTCCTCGACTGGAAAAGCTTGCTATTGGCCATGTTTGATTATTTGCATCTGCTGCGCCTACACTAAAAATATTTGTTGTACTTCGTGCAATATTTGCAGGAATACCTATAGTACCAGCCCCCGGACCGTCGTTTCCGGCGGAAAAAACCACTGCTACTCCTGCAGCTTCTAAAACGTTGAACACCAACATTTCTGGCAAATCGCAATCCTCAGCATTATATGAATTTGTTAATCCCCACGAATTAGTTATAACATCGGGAATATCATTTGTTGTTTCAGGGTTTCCATCTGGATTTAAAGCCCATTCAAAGCACTCTAATATTTCACTCATACGTCTTATTTCACTTGTTATGCTTACAATCGGGTCAGCAACCATATAGTAGGCATTATATGCCACGCCTATTGTATCCCCATTCTTTGCTGTTCTTCCTAAAACGGTGGCAATTGTGTGGGTGCCATGACTTGAGTTAGCAATATCTACCGGCGTTACATTGTTATAACTGTAAAAGCTTTCACTTAGCGGAGCATAATATCCTAAAAATCTTTTTGCAATTGATGGGTGTTGAGTATTAACGCCAGTATCAACTCCAAGGGCTTTTCTTCCACGACCTGTATATCCAAGCTCCCACATTTTACAAGCCTGTATAGCTATTATTCCCGATGTTGCACGAGATTTCAAATCAACAGTCTCTCCCTTAAATGATGGCAACAGTTTGTAATCCGCGTGATCATAGTAAACGTAACTTACATCTTTATGACTAGCTAATGTTCTTATCGTTAACTCATCTGCCCAAATAGTAATCAGGTTAGATGTTTTAAAAGGATATACTTTTTGAATTTTTGCACCTGAAGATTTTACATCTTCAATAGCTTGTAAAAAACTTTGTTGCTTTTGTTTGGTAAATTTTTCACACGACATTAAAACTTGTTTAGCCTGTTGCGATGCAGTAATTTTTTGTTGAGAATAAAGGGCTAATGCACTATCGGTGTTCCATTGTTCTGATAATCTGAAGACAGCATGAACTACCTTCCCTTTATTTTCAATCATAACACTCTCTAAACGAGGAGATATCTTATTTTGTGCGAAACTTCCTATTCCTACTAAAAGTGCTGAGATAAGGAGACAAATATATTTTACCATATTAATATTAATTAAAGTTTATACTATAATTTAAGAATACAAAGCTATTAATTTTCAGCTTCCTCGCATTCAATTTCTATCATTTCTTCTTTTGAATAACGTCTAATTTTGATGTTTAAAGCTGCAATAATAATCGACATTATAGGGCTTATGATATTAAAAAATGCGTAAGGCATGAAAGTTAAAACCGGCACACCTAAAACTACTGATTGTGTTGCTCCACAAGTATTCCAAGGAACCAAAACGGAGGTAACAGTTCCTGAATCTTCAAGTGTACGGCTGAGCAATTCGGGTTTTAATCCGCGCTTACGATACGTTTTTGCGAACATTCTTCCTGGCACTACTATTGCTAAATATTGGTCAGAAGCGGTGACATTAAAAAACAGACACGTTACAACTGTCGATGCAACAAGTGATGTGGTCGTTTTTGCATACTGAATTATTGAGTATGAAATTCTCTCTAATAATCCGCATGCTTCCATAACTCCACCAAAGACCATTGCCGAGATAATCAACCAAATGGTATTTAACATTCCGTGCATTCCTCTGGTAGTTAGTAAATTGCTAACATTTGGATCATCTGTGGGTATAGAAACATTGCCAAACATACTTTTAACAACCGCCACGTACGACTGTGAAGCATAGTTGGATGAAATATCTGCAACCTGTTTTATTATTTGTGGCTGAAATATTACTGCAAATACCCCTCCCAAAACTATAGCAATAAACAATGCGGGTAAGGGCATTGCTTTTTTTAATATCATAACAATCAGCACAACTGGAACAATAAAAAGTATTGGCGAAATATTAAATGTCGAATTTATTGCATTTAACGTCTGCTCTACACCTACTTCCGAATAGTTTTTGACTCCTGTAAATCCAATAATCAAAAATATTATTAGCGTAATTAAAATTGTTGGCGTAGTTGTTATGGACATATATCTTATGTGGGTAAACAAATCAGTTCCTGCCATTGCTGGAGCTAAGTTTGTTGTATCGGATAGTGGCGACATTTTATCACCAAAATAGGCTCCTGATATTATTGCTCCGGCAACAACGCCTTCACTAAAGCCTAACGCATTCCCTATTCCAAGTAAAGCAACTCCTATGGTTGCCACAGTTGACCATGAGCTCCCGGTCGCTAAGGAAACCAAACAACAAATAACAACCGTTGCAAATAAAAATATTAATGGGTGCAATATCTTTAGTCCATAATAAATCATAGCTGGGACAATTCCGCTTAGCATCCACGTGCCAGCCAAAGCACCAATCATAAGTAATATAAGTATTGCGGGAAGTGCAGCAGTAATGCTTTTAACAATTTGCTTTTCAATATCTGTCCATTTGTACTTTAAACTGATAGCAATTATTGCAGCAGCAGCAGCCGAAAGTAATAGTGCTATTTGATTCGAACCACTTAAAGTGTCATCTCCAAAAAAATAAACATTTAATGATAATAAAATTATTAAAATTATTATTGGAATAAATGCTACAAACAGAGAGACCTTTTTATTACCTGTCATAAATGCTAAAATTTTATTTGTTGATTTTCAGGCTTATCAAAAGCATTGTGGATATTTTGCGCAATATAGTGCTTTTCTTTCCGAAAATATCTTTTGGCAAAACAAATTCAAACGAAAAAAAAGGCGACTCAACAAACGAATCGCCTTATTTATAATAAAATACTAGTTGTTACCATGTTGTGGTAACCTTGTTTTGATATAACTTATAAGTTTTCTGTTCGCCTTTCACGTTATAATATATAAAACCGTCTACAAGTGGTGCTGTTTTGCTTGAATAAGCAGCCTTTTCAAGTTCTGTCGGAAGGTCTAAAATAATAGAGTGGTCACCTTTCCCGATAAGCGTTTTACCTATATTGTCAAAAACTATCGGTGCAGCTTTTGCGTAATTAAGTACAATTCTATCCACCATAAAAGTACCATCAAATTTATTTGAAAGCGTGAAAGTTACTTTTCCTGTTAAAACCTTTGTATCGTCCGATTCGGCTGCAGAAATCATTATCGGTGCATGCATATAAACTTCAACTTTGCCCTCGTTTATATCGAAGTAAAATTCGTGTGTAACTTTACCGTATTTGAATGAATGCTCAACTTTTATCAAGTTTTTGGGGTCATCGTAACAATACTTAGCATCAAATGTTAAATTCCAACCTGTTCTCGAAGGCTCAATACCATTAACAGTAGCGCATTTTGTTGGATTTGTAGCGCGTGGTTTTTTATTCGTAGTAACAACTTTTTGTCCTATTCTCAACTCGTACTCTAAGGAGCCTAAAGTACTAGAAACAGGTACAATATTTATTGACTTTATGCGAGATTTAATTCGCTCTATTCCTACTTCTGCTTTGGTTTTTCGTTGATCAACAAATCTGTCTTTCAGCTTGGTAAGTGTCGTTATATCACTCTCCATCTCTTCAACCACTGTTACATTTTCAATTCGGTTTAATATCTCTTCCAGTTGCTCAGTTAACTCTCTATCTGCTTTTTCAAAAGCCATTACCAATTTACGAAGTTCCATTTCACTGAAAGGATACAACAAATAGTAATAGAATGTTATATTATTTCCGGCTTGAACTTTCTCCCACCAATAATCTTCAGCTTTATTGAGACCAATTCCTTTTATAAAATTCATCTCAGCTGTCTGTGTCTGTGTTGTTTGTTCGAAACTTTGAAAAAAATTATTGATATTGGTGCCCATTTCTTCTTTGGTAGTCATTTCTGAAGATACTTTAACATTTTCGGCAACCGATCTCACTATGTTTTCTTTCACCTTTAGCAAAGCATTCTCTTGCGATGCTTCTAGTGTTGCTCCTGAACCTGTGACAATTACATAATCTTTTTTTATAGAATTGATCCAATTGGGTTTTTTCCTTTTGTCTTTGTCTATTGTTTTAACCTTTTGTTTTGAATCAGTTACTTTAACGACACTTGCGTTTACTTGTGCTGCTTCACACACGAAGACAAAAATCAAAAGAAAGTACAATACATTCTTCATAACTTTCAATTTAATTGCAATTATTTAAAATAAAAAAATCGGTAACCGCAAAGCGATTACCGATTTCTAAAGTTAAACTATCTTCCTTCTCGCTCTAATTTTTCCATCTCTTCGTCAAATTTTTCTTTAAACTTCATTTGGTCATATTTTAACTGAAGTTTTTGATCTTTACTTATACCATTATTTACACCATTGTAAATCGCATCTTTAGTAACTTCCAATGCAATATAAGTTTCAAATTCGCCTTTTGGATTTTTTCCTGTTTTTTCGCAAGTAATTGTTACTTCAACAAGAGTGCGTTTTGTAACATCACGCGCCATTTGTTCAAAACTTTGCTCAAACTCTTTTTTGTCACCTACGTCAATCTCATTGGTGTATTGTTCGGTTACCGATTTAACTGTAGATTCAATTAAACCTGCCATACGTGTTTTGGCATTAAAAAGAGCTTTGTCTTTCGACGTTGCCATGTTCATACTTGTTCCCATACCAGTTGCTCGGAAATTCATTGCATCTGAATAGCCTTTGTCTTGACAAGGAACAATAATTTCTTTAAACTCGCTACCACTTGCGGTAGTTGGTTTTGTCTTCTTGCAACTGTACATTCCCGTTACAGAAACTGCAAGTAACATTACTAAAAGTACATTTTTAATTTTCATATCTAATAATTTAATTTGGTTATTACCGAAAGCAAATTTGAGAATAAAATTGTTACAATGCAACTCTAAATGTGTTAATAATATGCTAAGATTTATGTTTTACAACTTTATCACATTATCATTATCAGACTAAACGATCACTCAACATACTGATATTGTTTAGGTTATCGCTTATAATAATTTTGTAAGCTTTTCTGAAAAATTTGTCGATTTATTTCATTTATACTATGAATAACTGCTGTTATTTTATCTTTTCGTGCATTTTCCTCCTCTTGCGAAAGATTTTCTGCATCATTAAAAACAACTTTTTCAACCTTATACCCATTTTCATCCAATGTCATTGCAACAGCTGCATTAAAATCTTCCATAATGATAACAGAGGGTAATTGATTTGAAGAATAGCGTGTTACAGCAGAAATAACAGCGTTTCTTATATAGTCAATGGGAACTTCTCCTAAATAATTAGAAGCAACCAAAATACGAATCAAGTCAATTTTGGCTTTATCTTTTACCCTATAGGATTTTGACAGCTCTTCGTATTGTTTGTCATTAGTTGATAAGAATAGTTTAATAAAATCTTCTGGTACTGATTGTAAATCACGTAGTTCTCCTTTTTTTTTCTTGATTTTATACTCTTTTATTGCATCTTTTTGAGTAGTAGGAACATAGTACTCCCACTTTTTTGTACGTCTATATGATTCGGTCATCGGTTTTGGTTTCCATTTAGTTATAGGGCGTTTAAGTAGCTGGGCGTCAACCTTAAGCATTCCTGTTTCTAACGCATATAACATACAGTTTACGAAATGAACATAATTTCCACCAATACTATGATGAATTGCTGACCATAGAGTAGTGTTTTTGCTTTTATTTTGCTTGTTTTGTACAGAATCTTCTATTTCCTTTTCTTTCAACTGTTCAATAAAATCCTGTCCAAAGCCTACGGGATAGTATATAACCTGATCATGATTTTGATGTGATTTTGATGTAGCATGATATAATTCTTTAATGTCAAAAACATAATTAGAATCATTTGACAATTTAAGACGAACCCCAAAGCCTTTATCCCACTGCATTTCTGTTATTTTTGGAGATACGGTGTACTGGGCGGTTGCTATACTATATACAAAAATAGCAACTAGGAACAAAGGTATTTTTCTTAACATAAAACGAAAACTTGTAAAATAATAAACTTACTGATTCAAAGGTACATCAATATTCATACAACTATAATCATTGCACTTTCAAAGATAGTATTTTATCACCACTTTTTACACATAAAAACTGTTTTTTTGCATAAATAACAGTATATCAAATGTATATATAATATAAAAATAAAAAATATAGCATTTTTATCAAAAAACAGGATTTTTATTTGGTGATATGAAAATCATTTTAATATATTTGCAATATCATTTTAATATCATTTTCAAATCAATAAATTTAATATCATGAAAAAGAAAGAAGAAAATTTTACAGGATTTAAGGCATCGGGGGTATTGATGCTCCTGATAGTTCCTATTGTACTAATAGCTATTGTCTATGGAATACGCAGCATAGCTATATCAGAAGTGATTAACGAAGGCTTAATGATTGGCTTAATTATTTTCTTAGTGTTATTGTTTTTTTTCCTTGCAATCACTTCGATAATTGGATTTGTAATTATTGAGCCTAATGAAGCTTTGGTTATGGTATTTTTTGGGAAATATAATGGTACGATAAAACAGAACGGCTTCTTTTGGGTAAATCCATTTTATGTGAAAAAGAAATTAACTCTAAGAGCTAGAAACTTAGATGCCGACCCAATTAAGGTTAACGATAAAACTGGGAACCCAATAATGATTGGAGTTGTGGTTGTTTGGAGAATTGCCGATACATACAAAGCTTCGTTCAATATTGACAACTCATCAATGGCTGTCGGAGCACCTACTACCGGTACGGTTATGAAAATAAACCAAAAAATGAAGGCTTACGAAAATTTTGTAAAAATACAAAGCGACTCAGCACTGCGCCATGTAGCAGGAATGTTTGCATATGACGCATCTAACGCATTGTCAGACAAAGAGTTAACCTTACGTTCGAGTGCCGACGAAATAAATCAAATTCTTGAAAATCAAATGGCTGAAAGGCTTGGTATTGCAGGAATTGAAATTGTCGAGGCACGTATCAGTTATTTGGCTTATGCGCCTGAAATAGCGGCTGTTATGCTACGTCGACAACAGGCTGATGCAATTATTGCCGCACGCGAAAAAATTGTAGAAGGTGCTGTTGGAATGGTTGAATTAGCATTAAAACAACTTTCCGAAAAGCATATAATAGAGCTTGACGACGACAAAAAAGCTGCCATGGTTAGTAATCTTATGGTAGTTCTATGTTCAGAGGAGTCAACCTCTCCAATAATAAACGCAGGAACTTTACATCAATAAAATAATAATTTTTCGACACCGCACGCTTTGCAAAGATAAACAAGCAAAGCGTGCTTTACTAAAATATACGAACAGAATAATTAATGTAAAATCAGAATTAAATCCATGTTAACTAACAGATAGAGAGATGTCAAAGAAAAAATCATTTGTATTGCGGATTGATCAAGAAAAGTTTAACGCCATTGAAAAGTGGGCTGCAGACGAGTTTCGCAGTGCAAACGGCCAAATAGAGTGGATTATTGACCAAGCTTTACGAAAGGCTGGTCGTTTAAAATCAGGTTCAAATAAAATCAATAATTCGCAAGAGACAGATAAAACAGAAACATAATTGATTAATAGTTAATCCCACTTACCATAAACATTCACGATTACCCAATAAAGCTTTATATTGACGGAGAAAAAACTACTTTTGTAGCTGAAATATTCTGATTGCTATTTAATGACATTAAACTATATATCAATATGTTAAAAAGAAAAGACCTGTTTTTTATTTTGGGATGTATTGTTTTTATAACGCCATTTATTATTTCAGAAACTGTTTACAATGCGTACGTTGAATACAACAAAAATCATGGAATGATAATGTCGTTCGTGAAATTTAGCATATTGGCAACTGCCGGCGAAGTTATCGGTTTGCGAATACGAACAGGCAATTATAATCAAAAAGGGTTTGGAATTATACCACGTTCAATTGTATGGGGATTTCTTGGGCTAACTATTAAAATGGCATTTGTAATATTTAGTGCAGGAACTCCAGAACTATTGAGTTATCTTGGTTTAAAGAATGCAAAAAGCGCTTTAGCAAACAATTTTACAGTTACAAAACTTTTTGTGGCTTTTATGATATCAACAACAATGAACGTTGTTTTTGCACCTATAATGATGACATTGCATAAAATAACCGATACTCATATAGTTGCGAATGGCGGCACTATTTCAGCCCTTTTTAAACCCATAAAGTTTCGCAAAATTTTCAACGAACTGAACTGGGATGTTCAATGGAATTTCGTCTTTAAAAAAACCATTCCAATCTTTTGGATCCCTGCACACACAATAACATTCTTGCTACCTAACGAATTTCAAGTATTATTTGCAGCATTGTTGGGCGTGGCATTAGGTGTTATTTTAGCTATAGCTGCACAAATGGGCAAAAAATAGTCACATAAAATGATATCTGTCAATCAATTAACATTAAGGTTTGGCGATTTTACACTCTTTGAAAACATCTCGTTTTTGATTAACGAACGAGACCGCATTGGACTTGTAGGACGCAACGGAATTGGCAAATCAACCCTGATGAAAATATTGAACAAAGAGATGAAATATGATGAGGGTAGCTTGGCTTTTCCAAATGAATGTACTGTTGGGTATCTACCTCAACATTTGGACTTTAGCGATCAATTGAACGTAATAGAGGAAACCAGTACAGCATTCCATGAAGTTAATTTACTTGAGGAACAAATAGAAAAAATTACAACAGAAGTTGCCAACAGAACCGACTATGAATCAGAAAGTTATCTTGAATTGATAAACAAGCTCGCTGAATACACCGATAGATATCATATTTTAGGTGGCGACAAGCGCACCGCTCTAATAGAACAGACACTTAAAGGATTAGGTTTTCTGTCCTCTGATTTTGAGCGACCTACAAACGAATTTTCAGGAGGTTGGCGAATGCGTATAGAGTTGGCAAAACTAATTCTTCAAAAACCCGATTTGCTGATGTTGGACGAACCTACAAATCATCTTGACATTGAGGCTATTGAGTGGTTAGAGTCATTTTTGAAAGACTATCCCGGTGCTGTGCTTATAATATCACACGACCGCAGATTTTTGGATTCGCTGACAAATCGCACTATAGAAATTGCCAACAAGCGAATTTACGATTACCCTGTTCCCTACTCCAAATATGTTGATTTGATGGAGGAGCGCATGGAGTCACAACAAGCTGCTTACGACAACCAACAAAAAAAAATAAAAGAGACTCAGGAATTTATAGACCGCTTTCGCTACAAAGCCACAAAAGCTGTGCAGGTGCAGAGTAGAATAAAATCGCTCGAGAAAATGGAAATAGTCGAGGTGGACAGTTTCGACCAAGCGACAATGAACATAAAATTCCCTCCCTCTCCACGCTCCGGCGATGTGGTTGTCGAGGCTGAAAATATTTCGGTAAGTTATGGTTCGTTGCAGGTATTAGATAATGTAGGAATTACGATTGAACGTGGCGAAAAGATTTCGTTCGTTGGAAGAAACGGCGAGGGAAAAACCACAATGGTTAAGGCTATATTAAAGGAAGTTGAGACATCAGGGGGATACCTTAAAATCGGTCACAACGTAAAGACGGGATATTTTGCCCAACATCAAAACGAACTTTTAGACCCTGAAAAGACTGTTTTTCAGACTATTGACGATATCGCAACCGGAGAAATGCGTACAAAAACACGCGATATTCTTGGAGCATTCCTCTTTTCAGGCGAAGATGTCGATAAACCTGTAAAAGTCCTGTCGGGCGGAGAAAAGGCGAGATTGGCACTATCGTGCATGTTGTTAGAGCCTATCAATTTGCTAATCTTAGACGAGCCTACACACCATTTGGATATGATTTCCAAAAACATACTGAAACAGGCTCTGCTTCAATACGATGGCACATTAATAATAGTCTCGCATGACCGCGATTTTTTAGATGGATTAACGGACAAAGTTTATGAATTTCGAAACAAAAAGGTGCACGAACATCGGGGCGGAATAGAAACTTTCTTGGAAAAACGCAGACTTGAACGATTACAAGACCTTAACACAAACGCAAAACTGCAATTATTTCAAGAACAAAAAAAGGAAAATGAAAACAGATCTGCTAACAAAATACTGTTTAACCAACAAAAAGAGTACGACAGAGAGATACGCAAAGTACAAAACCAAATTGAGAGAATTGAGAACGAAATACATACGCTTGAATATGAGTTAGAAGCATTACAAGAGGTTCTTTCAAACCCCGAAAACATAACTAACGAAGAGCCTTTTTTACAATATAGCGCCATTCAAAAAAAGTTGGAAAAACTATCTAGCACTTGGTTAGAACTCTCTGAAGAGGCCGAGAGATTGAGCATACTAAAATTAGAAGATAGAAGGCAAATGTATAAATAGATTAACAACTAATACCGTATTTCGTTTAATAATAAAATTAAATGTAAAGTTTCTGATTTATAATTTTTGATTTTGATAAATCCGAAATCTGATTTAACATCGACATCCCTCAGCGCACCACTGAAATCCAAAATTAAAAATTACACGATAATACACAACTTGGTATAACAGTTATTTATTAAATTTACCGATACCAATTAGATGAATTTATTTTGCTGATACACATATTCATAACCAACACTCAAAGAATTAATTTTTGGGTGTAATATTCAAAAGTAGTGATTACTTTTCTGTGAAAAGTCTATTTAAAAACAATAAATATTCTTGCTAATAATAAAAAGGCGTAAATTTGTAGGCTTGCATCAGAAAAAGATGACGGCATTGCGGTTTTTTTTAAATTTAAATAGGGGGAATATAATATATGACATAAAACTAACTTGAATTTGTCTGTAAAATCGGAGGTTTTATAGACATGGGGTTTAATTCTGATTTTCCGATACAGAATTGCAACAGTTTGATAACCAAACTGAGTTTCAATAATTTTACCCATAACGGAAATTGTTGTAGGAAATTCTCACAATGACGTATATAAAAACGTCATTAGAGAAAAAGTAAAAAATAATATTAATTAAAAACTATTTGAATCATGAAAAACATAATTTCAAATATTTTATTTATCACAGTAGTCTCTATAGCACTACTTTTCAACTCTTGCTCAGAAAAAGAAAGCACAAACCCGAACCAACTTGATCAAAAATATTCTAAGAATATTGAAATATTTGACAAGTCGGGAAAGAACTCAATTATTTTAAAAGTTTCTTCAGATGAAGAATCTATTGTAAGTTTTTACAGTGCTGACAACTTTGAATTGTTGATTAATCCAGAGCCATTCGTAGCAGAAGAAACAACGGAAGACACAGAAGATGACTCTGATGACGACTTTGACAACTATTCAGATAAAGATGCTATTTCAATTACCATGGGCGTAATAGAAGAACGATTTAGTGATAATGTTGTTGAATACGAGATAGTAAAGACTTATCCAATAGAAATTCAAGACATGAGAGCTAGCTTTACAAAAGAACACTACTATTCCACACGTGATGGGGTCAGAATAAAAAGAACTAGTTGGAATAGAAGAGTTTACGTTTGGACAAAATACTGTAATGCAAACTGTGGAACAGGAGATGCAGACATTGAATATGGCTGGATTAGTGCAAATTACAATGACTATAAACTCAATAATAATGAAGAAATTTCAGATGAAGTTTGCGGCTCAACTTATATGGGTATCGTTGTAAGAGCAAAAAAACACAGTGGTAAATATTCACACAACTTTTACGTACCATCTTGTAACTAATAGACTTGTGATTTTTATGCACCTTATTAATATTACTAGTAGCATTAGTAAGGTGTATATTTATCACAAGTGCAAATCATTCTACTACTTCTTTTACCTGTTTTTTTAGGATTTTGGATTAACTGCTAATAATTATCACTATGAAATTAATATCTTATTGTAAAGTTTGTTTTACTCTTCTTTTAACTCTTGTTTCTTGCAGTAGAGAAAAAGTAGAGTTAATTAATCCCAATACGCAGAGTTTGCCTTATGATATTATTATCAATGGCGGTATTCTAACGATGAATGGAAAGCAATTCGTGCAAATAACAAAACCCCTAGCGTGGATTACCGATACTGTTATGCCTGTTTCTGGTGCTGTGGTTGAACTATCAGATGGAGAGAATACTTATTTATACAAAGAGACATCTAAACCCGGCGAGTATGAAACAGTTTTGGATATTAAGGGCGAAGTTGGCAAGGTGTATACCCTAAAAGTTAGCTTTAACGGAAAGCTATATCTCGCATCAGATAGCCTAATAGAGGCAAAACCTATATCTGTTGACGAAATACCTATTGAAGAAATAGATTACGACGAAACTGGTAGGATATACACACATATGCACACCCATATTTTTGGCTTCGAGACTTCAAATATTTGGATTATAAACAAACAACACATTGATTCCTTGGGTAATCTTTTCCTACCTCAACTATGCCCCAAACGGATAATTAGATACGATTACCTACCTGTTTATACACACAAAGGTGTATTGCATCAAGGTTTATTCCCTTCTGGTTTCACAAGTATAGGAAATGCCGGCGCACCCGAAGATACAACCGAATACGCAAAACTTTCTGTATCAGACAGTTATTACAAATATTTGATTTCTATATTTAATATTACGGAGTGGTCATCAGGTCTATTTTCGACAACACTCGGCAATGCTCTAACAAATGTAAGCAACGGTGGTGCCGGATATTTTTTTGCGTCTGATGTAAAAACTATTAAGGTTCAATACAAAGACCTAACAGCTTTGAGTAAGTAAAAGATTTTGATACATAAACCATTTTTAATTCATGACAAGCGATGAACATAAGCAGAATAAATTTTTCAAAAAGCTCGCTACTTGTACTGTTTAGTCTTTTTATAAACCTGGATAGCTTTGCACAACAGCATTTTACCCTTAGTGGCTATATTAAAGACAAAAACACGGGGGAAGTGCTTATTGGAGCAGCCATTTTCGATAAAAACACCTATAAAGGCACGGTTAGCAATGCATACGGCTTTTACTCTCTATCGTTACCATCTGGCAAATACACACTTACGGTCTCCTTTATTGGATACGAAAGTGTGAGTTTTGAGGTTGACCTTGTAAAAAACATAAGCAACGACTTTTTTCTCGATAACTCTGCTATAGCCATTGAGGGGGTTACCATTACCGCCGAATCGGGTATTAAGCCTATGACAATAAATGAGTTTAGTGTCGAAAAAATCTCAATGAAAAGTGTACGCCAAGTGCCTGCCATGTTCGGCGAAGCCGATGTCGTAAAAGCTATTCAGCAGCTATCGGGTGTAAAGACGTTGGGCGATGGTTCATCGGCAATGTTCGTGCGCGGTGGCAGTAGCGACCAAAACCTTATATTGATTGACGAGGCTCCTATTTACAACCCCTCGCACCTGTTTGGGCTAATATCTGTTTTCAACCCCGATGCTATCAACCACGTCGATTTGCACAAAAGTAATATGCCGGCACAGTACGGTGGCAGGGTATCGTCAGTTATTGACTGCAAAATGAAAGAAGGGAATATGTACAAGTACGATTTTTCGGCAGGAATAAGTCCATTTTCGACCACAGTTAGCGCAAATGGTCCGATTGTCAAGGAAAAATCGAGCTTTTTTGTTTCAGGCAGAAAAGGTTTTATTGACTTGTTTTTTAAACCCGGCGGAAGGTTAGCATTAGTTCCTGCTTTTTACGATGTTAACGTGAAAGTAAATACAAAAATTGGCGACAACGACCGCCTGTTTCTATCTTTTTATAATGGTAAAGACAGACTGCAATCAGCTGAAGGATTTTTCAACAAATGGGGAAACACATCGGGAACGTTAAGATGGAACAGAAGCCTTGGTAGTAAGCTGTTTATGAACACATCGTTGATTATCAGCGATTATCAAAACTATTTGGAGTTTAAAGATGAGGGACGAAACTATAAATGGCTAACAGGATTAAGCGATATGAACCTAAAATTAGATTTAGCCTACTATATCCGTCCGGGCAATGTTATTAGGGTTGGAGCAGGTACTATTTATCATAAATTTATCCCGGGCGAAACGGCTGATTCTATGCAAAGTTTGTCAAGACTACAGGCATTTGAAAATTCAATCTATATACTTAATGATATTGAACTGCTTGACTGGCTTGGATTGAACTACGGCGTACGTTTATCGACTTTCCAAAATCACGGAAAAGCCGCTTGGTTCGACTATAATGAGCAACATCAGCCCGTTAAGACAAATACCAATCAAAAGGGAGTTTATAAAACATATATCAATCCCGAGCCACGTGTTAGCGCAAATATAAAGTTCTCGCCAAATTATTCCCTGAAACTTGCGTATGCACACAATGCACAATATATGCAGGTATTGCAAAACAATGCGCTATCGTACACATCGTTAGAGACATGGTTCCCGGCAAATACAAACATCAAACCAATAATTGTCGATGCCGTTTCAGCAGGTTGGTTTCAAAGCCTAACCGAACAATATTCATTTTCAGTTGAGCTTTATTACAAAAAATACAAAAACCAAATCGACTACATTGACCACGCACGTTTAGTCAACAATCCTTACATTGAGGGAGAAATACGAGCCGGAAACGCAAAAACCTACGGCGTGGAGCTTAATTTTGAAAAAGAGATTGGTCGCCTGACAGGAGCTATGAGCTACACCTACTGTAGAGTTATTAGAAATATTGACGGAATTAACAACGGCGAAGAGTATAGCTCGCCTTACGATATTCCACACGATTTTAGGATTCGTCTAAGCTACCAAATCAGCGAAAGTTGGGCATTTAACTCCGCTTGGATGTATATGAGTGGACGTCCCGTTACGCTTCCCGTGGGATTTTATATGTACCAAAATCATACCGTCCCGATATATACAGATAGAAATGCGAGCAGATTTCCCGACTATCACCGCTTAGATATCTCGTTTAACTACGAGCCTGCAAAGAAAAACCGCAAGGTTAACTGGGTAATGAATTTCGGTGTATTTAACCTATATGCCAAGAAAAACCCATTGGGATACGAGTTTGAAAGAAATGGAGATAATATTGAAATTTATCAGTACACGTTATTTAGACTCTTGCCAAACTTTAATATTAAAATTGAGTTCTAAATTGTTATTCCAAATGTACTATCCTGAAAAGTTATAAGTTAGAAACTTAAAAATAAATAACAGAGATATGAATACACTCAACATTAAATCAGTCTACAGCTTTGCTGCAAGATTAAGCAGTTTATTAACCATTATTTTTGCAATTGTTCTATTTACAAGTTGCGAAAACGAGAGTATCAATGAACATATCATTATTAAAAATGGCGATGGTATCAATATTACTGGCGACACAGTTACAGTACCCATTAATACTGTTCATCAAACATTAATTGATGTAGTCAGCGAAAGGTCTGCAACCTATTTAAGACAATACGACTTTGGTGAGATTGAAGAATTAGAAAATTCTAAAGATTTTAGAGTAATATCGCATGACATCAATTCTGAAAAGTCTGTTATCACAACAAGCTTTGCTGATACCTTAGTCCACGCTGGCTCTGTAGTAAAAATAACTGTAAGGATACATACGGATATGGTTAAATCTGCCTATTATAAAGTAACCCAATAAAACAGTCAACATTTAGAACACGGAACACACAGACTAAATTAGAAATCTAAATTACGAGTTATGCCATCGGCTTTGCCGCTTCGCTTGTCGAAGAATTACGAATTACGCAGTGCATTTAGTTGTAAAGTGGAGTCGAAACACCATTTGCAATAAGCTGTTGTTTAGAAAGTTACGATAATAGTACTATACGAAAACTGCTATATTAGCCCAAAAATAACTACCGCATACAAATAGAACCTTGCTATACGCGCTAATCCAAATAGTGCCAATCTATCAAAACGGTAGCCAACCATTCCTGCCACAAGGGTAGCAAGTGAGTATGGTACTGGAAACAAGGCTGCTATAACTATAAAAAATCCACCCCAACGCTTTAAGAAAAGTGCCGTTCTTTCATGCTTTTTGTGTACATAGGTACTTATTTTACGGTTTCGTACTAGCAAAACACCTATTCCATAAGAGAGCAATCCTCCAGCATAACTAATTAAACCCAAGATAGTTACAATTAGCATAGGATATTGATACTGCTGTCCCCAAATTATAAACAGATCTGGAGGAATTAAACCTAAAAACGTTTCTGAAATTGCAAAAATTACCCAAATTGCGTGATTGGGAACTTTATCTGTAAAAGCAAAAAATATCTCCTTAACGTCGGCTACAATATACTTTTGTGCAAAAAACAAAAGAGCTACGATTAGCAAAACAATTAAAAGTAATTTTGCGATTGCTTTAAACAGAAATTTGTAAAAACCAGTACCCTTAAAATAGCGATGATACGCGGTTATCCTTAGCATTTTAAAGAGCTCTTTATTACTTTGATTTGTTTGCATTATTGTCGGTTTTTTTGAATAAAAAAGCTTATTGTTAATTATTATCTAACAGTAAATCACATTCACATTTCTCTAAAAATAGTTTTTTAACATCGGGATTCTCTAATACAGTGATAGTTAAGTGTTTTTTACTAAACAAATCGCATAGCTTTAAACTATCCTGTTCATATAATTGTTCAATTACTTTTGCAAACTGTCGTGTTAACAGGTTTTCTGGGAAAACAGAACATAAAGAGACCCAACAAAATGCCAAATTACTATCGTAATTATTATCAAAAATATATGGGTCTAATATCTGTTTGGCATAACTATAATCCTCAATATCAATAAAAAAAGATGCTATACTCAGTGCATTCTCTGGCGATTCGCCACGACTATCAAATGTTTTCTTTATCCTACTAATGGCTGCTTGCTTAAACTGTTCGCCATTTCGAACAGAGTCAGCAAGTTGAATTATTTTAATCTGAAAACTCATATTTAAAATATCAACTGCATTTTTGGTAAAAGTCTTATAATAAAGTGATTGTATTTGTTCCTGAATTTTATCGACTTCACTTCTAACTAAAGTATTACAGTCTAACACTTTAAGCACAAGAATGTTATATAAGATATACTCATTTTGAGGATTAAGTTTGTGTAATTCTTCAATTTGCTTGGTATAATTTATTATTTCTCCACCTTCGGACATTATTTTTATGTAAAGGCTGTTCATTAGCATTCCTGCAAAAGGTCGTTCGAATGGTATGTTAAGCTTCTCAATAAAATTTGCAGGATAGCGACCATCTAAAATCGATTTTATAATATATTTCTGAACTGCGAGAGCTAACGGGAGGTCTTTAGATTCAATAGCGTTGTTAAATCGCCTTACAACAAAAGCCTCCTCTTTTTCGTCGGCAATATCATTGATAACTTCTATATCAATCTGCGCATATCGATGATTTGACAAAATTGGTTCAAGCTCAATATTTAAGTTATGAGTTTTAATGTACTCCTGTGCTGCTTCAAGCGTTTCAGTAGCTAAAAAACTATAGTCGGTCGATAAAATGTCGACTTTAAACTGCTCCCAATTGGCTTTTGTTACTATTTCACTTATCAAGCCCTCTTTTTGTCGCCTCTTTAGTGCATCTACAACCGTTTCGGCACGCTTGCTTTGCAACATTTTATTCTCCTTTACATTGCCCTCTATCGATGAATACGCAGTAACCTTAACCCTTTTAACCACAGTATTAAATTCATCTAAATAGCTTAAGAGTTTGTCAATCTCGTCATCTTCATAGGAATATTCTTTCACTTTAAAAGGTATTCTAATATTACGTACAATTGTGTCAGAGACTGGATTATATGCAAAATCGGCGTTTATCGTTATCGTATCCGCCAAAAGTTGTAATTCCGATTTATAATCCCCTGAAATTTTTTCGATATAATACGGAGGAATAATAGCACAAGCAGTGCCGTTTTGTGTTAGAATAAGATTTAACTCATAGTTTCCACTTGGTAATGAAGGCATTTTCCCAAATGATATTTGCTCCAACACCGGGGGTTGACGCTTTTTTCCTTTTTTACTTGGGGTAGTACTTAGTTTTATCTCTTTCGTAAGATATCCCCTGCCCACTTCGGCGTAATCGACAATATTATATTGCGGATTTAAGAACTGTTCATACATAAAAACATCGACAACAACACCAGATTTTTCGTCACTAGCAAATGACTTAAAGTGTCTATTACTCGGAATATCAAATATTAATTCTCCGTTATCAATTTTCAAACTTTCGTAAATTTCGGGATAATAATCACTTAGCCTTTCTAATCGCTTACACTCCCTACTATCATACGGTTTTAGTTTTACACGATTTTTATATGGTTGATACGACAATTCCGAAATATGATTTACTCCCTTATTCTCAGACAGATAGCCACCTACAACTATGCAGTAAAGCAGTTGATTCCCATCATCTGACAACTCGCAAGCGACACCTGCTAATACGAAAGTTTTTTCTGATAATTGTTTGCTAATATTTGGTTTAATTAACTCTGAAACAACAATATTTGAAGCTAAGTTTTGATACGTTATGACACTGCTTCCTCTGTCAATTGTGGTGATACCACTAATCTCAAATCCAATACCCGACCCTCCATTCTTTATAAGTAAATCCCTTAAAGCTTCTTGTTGATTATAGCTTCTATTTTGTGCATTCTCTCTGTTTTTTTTAAAATTTAACAACTCTGTAGCCGCCGATTTTAAAAATTGGTTTTGCTGCAATGAGTCAAGTCTGCTTTTATTTCTAAATTCATTAAAACCACTTAGGATTAATTCTGATAACAAGCTGTCATTAAACGAATTATACACAACTATATCGTTAACGAGATTAGCTTTTAAAACATCCTGACCCTTAGTTGTAAAGGGCATGAATACAAATAGTAAAAGAACTATATGCCAATAATAATTATTAATAATTGAAGATCTGTTTAAGATATTTAGCATTTCTAAATGTTCAAATAGAGTTTACAAAATTACTTTATTTCAACCACTAATTTTAAGATGTTAAATTAAATTTTTGTTACCAATATGCTTCCAACATGTAACAAATATTTTCAAATCTGATACTTATTAACGATATTAATCAAATGTTATTACTTTTGTAAAAAAACTACCATGACAGAAGGAGTTAGAATAGATAAATGGTTGTGGGCTGTACGTATTTTTAAGACTAGATCCATTGCCATTGAAGAGATAAATAAGAATCGTGTTTTGATTAACGGTTATCCTGTAAAACCATCTAGATTAATAACAATTGGCGAAGAGTTAGAGGTAAAAAAACCTCCTATAATACGTTCCTACAAAGTACTGGGATTAATCGACAAACGCGTAGGAGCCAAATTGGCACCTCAATACGTTGAGGATATAACACCTGTTGAAGAGTTAAATAAATTAGAACTCGCAAGGTATAATAGATCAGGCGTTAGAGACAAAGGCAGCGGACGACCTACCAAAAAAGAGAGACGCGATCTGGACGTTTTTTTTAACGATAACAATTAATTTATCGATTTTATTATCTAATCCATCGCTTCATCTTCAAATACATATACCGGGATATCAAGTTTTGATGCATAAATTTCTCCTGCCTCTTGCATATCCTCATCTTCTGGACGATAATGCCAATGAATTGAAACATCATGTCCCATACGATATATTGCATCAAAATGTAACATCACATCTAACAACATTTTCGAAGATGCTGTGTTAAAATATGATATTTTAAATCTCACTTCTGTTTTAGGGTTGGGAGCCGATCCATATTGCTTAATCCATGCAATAATTGGTTCGTAGAAATGAAACGCATCTTCACACATTGATAATCCTTCAAACAAAAATTCGCCTTTTTCTTTATCTAAGACTACTTTGGGTAGATCAATTGTTGAGTCGCAAATTATTGGGTGCATAATCTCTATTATTTAATTATTTCTATTGAATTAACGGGTGTGCAAATTGAATTACATCACTTGCAGTAATATTTTTGTTGCACAATATAATCAATCTTTCGATTACATTTCTAAATTCGCGAATATTTCCTGTCCAAGGCAACTTTTGTAGTTCCACAATTGCGTCATCAGAAATTGTTACAGCTGGACACTTATACTCGCCACAAATATTTTCAATAAAGTGATTTGCCAACAAAGGGATATCTTCTTTACGTTCTATTAATGAAGGGACTTTTATTAATATTACACTTATGCGATGATATAAATCCTCACGAAAACGATTTTCTGCAATCTCCTTATTCATGTCTTTGTTTGTTGCAGCTAATATGCGGACGTCAACATCAATAAATTTATCAGAGCCAACCCGAGCAATTTTGCTTTCTTGCAAAGCTCTAAGCACTTTACTTTGAGCACTTAGACTCATGTCTCCTATTTCATCTAAAAAAAGAGTACCTCCATGTGCTTGTTCAAATTTTCCTTTCCGTTGTCTAAGAGCAGAAGTAAATGCCCCCTTTTCATGTCCAAACAACTCGCTTTCAATCAGTTCTGATGGTATTGCAGCACAGTTAACCTCAACAAAAGGACCAGAAGCTCTCATACTACCCATATGTAAATGTCTTGCCACTAGCTCCTTACCTGTTCCGTTATCGCCTGTTATTAAAACACGTGCTTCTGTTGGTGCAACCTTCTCTATAATTTCTTTAACGCGCATAATAGCGGGGCTTTCTCCTACTATTTCCCAATTTCTGGCTATCTTCCTTTTTAAAACCTTGGTTTCCTCAATTAAGGTGTTTTTATCTTGAGCATTTCGTATAGTAACCATTAAACGATTCAAATCCAATGGCTTTTCAATAAAATCATATGCACCTTTTTTAATTGCTTCAACCGCAGTATCGATGTTCCCGTGCCCACTTATCATGATAACAGGGACATCTGGATTAATTGCCATTATTTTTTCAAGCACCTCAATACCATCCATTCCCGGCATCTTAATATCACAAAGTATTGCATTGTACGTATTCTTTTCAACTAAATCTATAGCCTGCAAACCTTCTGATGCCAAATCAACTTTAAAATCCTCATATTCAAGGATCTCTTTTAAGGTGTTTCGTATGCTTTGTTCGTCGTCGATTACTAATATTTTTGCCATCACACGTTTAAATGAATATCCCAACAACTACATCTACAAATTTATGAATTATTTTTCACTATTGAGTTATAAAAACGAAATTGTTATGTTCAAAATGGGTTTATCTGTTTTTGAGATTGGTGTTGATCGATAGTTGTTGCTTCAAAAATCCCGCCCCATGTTGAAAGTGGCTTAACATTAGAAGCTATATTACTGCAACATTGCTTCAATGCCATTGGTGTAAAACACTTCGTATTCTTGTGATTTTTCTCCTACAATAAAATAAGCCTCCAACGAATCAGTACTTTCTACTATTCGGAGCGATGCTTCATATCCCAACACCATGAAAGCTGTGGCATAAGCATCAGCGGTCATACAGTCTGGTGCCCAAACTGTTACACTAAGTAAATCTTGTTGTACGGGATATCCAGTTTTGGGGTTAATCGTATGTGCGTATCGTTTGCCGTCTTTTATGTAAAATTGCCTGTAATTTCCACTGGTTGCAATTGAACCATAATTGAGGTGTAATATGGCTTGTAGTTCTCTGTCGTTATTAACAACGTGACTATCAGTTGGTTTATCGATACCTATTTTCCATCTCAGGCTGTCGGGATTGGAGCCTTTAACACGTACTTCTCCTCCTATCTCTACCATATATCGTGTAATGCCTTGTGATTCAAGAAATTGTCCTACACGATCAACGGAAAATCCTTTTGCGATTGCACTTGCATCGAGTTTAATACCACTATGTTTTTTTACAATGGAGGAGCCTGAACGACTGACTTTTTCGAAGCCTACGAAATTCATAATAGAGTCTATCGATTCTTGGGGATCCTCAAACCCTTTATCATAGCCAAATCCCCATGCATTTACCAACGGAGCTACGGTCATATCAAAAGCCCCTGACGTAGCTTCCCAAACCTCTTTACCCTTATCAAAAACTTGTATAAAAAGTGAATCTAGTATAACTGAGTCTTCGTCATTATTTAACCGCGATATTATTGAATTTGGAGAAAATGTTGACAGCGATTTATCTGTTTGATTTATAATCTGTTGTATTTCGTTTTGTAAATCATCTTTAAACAGGTAAGTTATATTATAAAACGTACCGTGAGCCATTCCTTTATTACGTTGCCACGTTTCATCAGATTGAGAACAACCTGAGAGTATAATCATCAAAACTAATACTACTATATTTTTCATATATTAAAATTGGATTTATAAATATGGTATTGCTTTTTCTAACATAATACCTCTCGAGCCTTTTACCAGTATTATGTGATTTTTAATAGGATTAGCTTCTAAGTATTTAATTAACTCATAAACATTTGTAAAATACTTACCATATTTTTTACATCTTTTGCTGAACTCATTACCAACGAAATATACATCTGTCAATCCTGCCCTTTCAATTATTTGCAATAAATACTCATGCTCAATATGGGAGTGTTCACCTAATTCGAGCATGTCACCTAATATCATTGCTTTATCACATTTATCTTTCCTAAATTTTGCAAAATCGGAAATTGCGTGTTTCATTGAAGTTGGATTAGCATTGTAACAATCGATTATTAATTTATTGTTGTCCGTTTTTACGTATTGTGATCTGTTGTTTTGAGGCACATAATTCTCAATAGCCTCCTTGATATAAATATCTTCAATTCCAAAAAAATCGCCAACGCAAATTGCTGCCAAAATATTTTCAAAATTGTATGAACCTACTAAATTAGATTTGATATACTTGTTACTATCTGTCCATATTTTATCACTTGCCTGATTTACAGACGTCTCAACAGAAATCCACGCAAGTTCAACATTGTCTGTGTTTTTAGTTAGTTTTCCTTGACAATGGGTAAATTTAGAAGCTCCATAATAAATCGTTTTCTTTGGCGGATTAAGATCTTCTAACACTTCGTTATCATAGTTGACAAAAGCTATACCATCACTATCATATAAGTATTGATAAAGTTCAGACTTTGCACGTGCAATATTTTCAAAAGATTCAAATGTCTCTAAATGAGCCTTTCCAATATTTGTTATTATACCACAATTTGGTTTCACCATAGAGCAAAGAAAAGCTATTTCGCCTATGGCACTTGCTCCCATTTCGATAACAGCAATTTGATGCTCTTTTCTCAATTCCAGCAGAGAGATTGGAACACCTATGTGATTATTAAGGTTTCCTTTTGTATAATATACATTGTTTTTGGTTGATAAAACTGCTGCAACAAGCTCTTTTGTAGTTGTTTTTCCATTCGTTCCAGTTATAGCAATTATTGGAATATCAAAGTGATCACGATGATACGATGCTAAGTCCTGAAGAGTATTGAGCACACTATCTACCAAAATATATCGATCGTCAATTGCAACTTCGGGATTATCAACAACAGCATAAGCATTTGTTTTAAGTGCAGATTCAGCAAAATTATTTCCGTCGAAATTTGGTCCTTTTAATGCAAAAAAAATCCCGTTTTGTCCGTCAATACGACTATCTGTATTGATCTTTGGATGATTTTCGAAAATTTTATAAAGGGAACGAATGGTCATATTATATTTTGGTTATTTTGTACCTTGTTTATTAATCCTAAGAGTCCTCTTCGTCTTCAAAAATTCCCAACTGTATTT